>Ga0209383_1002713_pt1 | contig 10212 bp, 9 predicted proteins | sample CoawatmetaG02DNA_FD_187510 | JGI IMG/M metagenome (GOLD analysis project Ga0209383, IMG submission 187510) | Marine microbial communities from the West Antarctic Peninsula - Coastal water metaG029-DNA (SPAdes) (version 2) | ecosystem: Environmental > Aquatic > Marine > Coastal ... | reverse complement strand
AAGAATATTGAGAAGCTACGGCAATTACTTGAATTAAAAAATGCAGGCATATCGGAGCTACCGACTCCTGCAGGAGATACCTCTAATGTAGCAACAGAAACCAAGCCTTCCTCAGCAATAACCGAAGAGTCAGTTTCAAATAACGAGGGGTTTTCTCAGGAAGATAAAGACTCAAGTGGACCTGTAGGAGAAAAATTAGGTGCGGACGTACCTGCCGCTGAGACTGATGTACCAAATCCTAAGGTGGTTCCGGCATCTTCTCCAGTGAAGGATCCCTCCCTAATAATTGTTGAAGAGGCTCCTATGATAGATAGCTTGATTGAAAATATTGAATATGTAGGCGCAGCACTCCTCCTTCTTTTGATAGGTTTATTCGCTATAAAAAAGGGAAAAAAAGAAGAAGTAATTAATGATACAACCTTCGGGGCGGATTCTAATAACTCAGAAAATATTAATGACTCAGATAATGTTGTTAGCCTAGATTCTCTGGTCTCTGATGATACAAAAGATAATAATACAAGCATGAATCTTTCTGATGTATCAGAGCCTGAAGAGGCTACACCTGCTCCAGTATTAACAGAGGCAGACTTGGCTGATATAAATTTAAATATAGATGATTCAATAACTACTGAATCAGTAGACACAAAGTCAGTAGAAAAGAGTGGGCGGTGGCATGAAATAGCCACTAAAATTGATCTGGCCCGTGCCTATCAGGAAATGGGTGATAATGATGGTGCTAAAGAAGCCCTCCAGGAAGTTCTAAAGGATGGCGATGCTGAGCAGCAAGAAAGTGCCAAAATTATCCTGGAGAAATTGTAGTTAGCTGCTATTAAATTTTGTAAATTACTTAATTATTTGGTTTTTGATTGCTTAAAAATTTCTTCTCGTAAGATTTTTTTATGAAAACCATAAATTGAACCTGAGTATTTATTTCTTAAAAATTCTATTTTTATTACTTTGATCCTAAGCAAAATTATTCTAACAATAATGGCATCCAGTTAGTGAGAATCGTTCTGGGATTAGAATATGATGGCGCATCTTTTTGTGGTTGGCAAAGCCAGCCCTCAGGTTGTTCAATTCAAGATGCACTAGAGGCTGCATTATCAAAAATTGCTAATAGCAATATTCGGGTTATCACCGCAGGTCGTACTGATGCAGGTGTTCATGCCACATATCAAGTTGTACACTTTGATACGGAGGTACAGCGCCCTCTTAGCGCTTGGGTAAGGGGAGTAAATGCACTGTTACCCAATAGCATAGCGGTACTGTGGGCATCAGAATTATCAGATAACTTTCATGCTCGTTATAGTGCAAAAGAGCGTTGCTATTTTTATTTATTGCTTAATCATCCAGTACGTGCTGCGCTCTATCATGGTAAGGTTGGATGGTTCCATTTGCCGCTTAATATTGAGAAAATGAGAGAGGCTGCTCAATTTTTACTTGGCGAACATGATTTCAGTGCATTTCGAGCTTCAGAATGTCAGGCTAAATCACCGGTACGAAATGTCACTAAGCTAGAAATTATCCAACAAGGCGATATCATTACATTTGAAATACGTGCAAATGGTTTTTTACAGCATATGGTACGGAATATTATTGGTTCATTAGTTTATGTTGGAAAGGAAAATCATCCTCCTGAGTGGATAGAAGAAATATTAGTGGGACGTGACAGGGCTTGTGCGGCACCAACCTTCTCTGCAGCAGGGCTATATTTAGGTGGAATCAACTATGATCTGGAATGGAAATTGCCGAGTTTTATAGAGCCACCATTTACAGCAGTTCTACCTAGAATGTCTAGGGGAAAATAATTACTTCCATCCTAATAAAATAGACACACACGAGTAATGATTTATTAGTGAAATATAGATTATTTACGTATTTAAGCATGTATCTATCCTACATTTCGTATATATTCATACCCTTTTGAACTACAAATTATGTCAATTAGAGTAAAAGTTTGTGGTATTACCCGTGTTGAAGATGCCTTAACGGCTATACGATTAGGGGCCAATGCCATTGGCTTCATCTTCTGGGATAAAAGCGCCCGCTATATTGACCCGAATGAAGCTCGGAAGATTGTAATGGCTCTGCCACCTTTTGTAAGCGTGGTGGGGGTATACGTTGACCCTAGTTCTGAGTGGGTGGAAGAGACATGCTCCATTGCTGGTTTAAATTTATTACAATTTCATGGAGATGAATTACCAGAATTCTGCAGCCAATTCCCATTGCCATATATAAAAGCTGTAAGAATCAGATCGGGAATAGATTTGCTACAATACGCAACTCAGTATTCTAGTTCAAATGGTTTGTTACTAGATAGTTATGTTGAAGGTGTTCCGGGCGGCACAGGTCGTACTTTTGAATGGAGCTTAATTCCGGAGAACTTGTCGCTTCCATTGATACTTTCCGGTGGCCTTCATCCTAAAAATGTGTGTGCAGCTATTAGGAAGGCAAAGCCCTGGGCTGTTGACGTATCTAGTGGGGTCGAGATAACTAAGGGTATCAAGGATGCAGATAAAATTGCTGCTTTCATGACAGGAGTTAGAGATGGCGAAAAATTATAATCTTCCCGATATGCAGGGCCATTTTGGTTCTTACGGAGGTACGTTTGTTGCTGAAACCCTAATTGCAGCATTAGAAGAGCTGCGTGATCAATATGAGTATTATCGAAATGATGTTGCTTTTCAGCAAGAATACGCTCGGGAATTAAAGTTTTATGTAGGACGGCCAAGTCCTATTTATCATGCAAAGAGATGGTCGGAGCTGCTCGGAGGCGCGCAGATCTTATTAAAGCGTGAGGATTTAAACCATACTGGTGCGCATAAAATTAACAATACTATTGGTCAGGCGCTTTTAGCAAAACGTATGGGCAAAAAACGCATAATAGCAGAGACAGGAGCAGGGCAGCATGGTGTGGCCAGTGCTACAGTTGCTGCGCGGTACGGGATGGAATGTGTGGTTTATATGGGCTCGGAGGACATGAAGCGTCAGGCGCCTAATGTTTATCGGATGAAGCTCCTGGGTGCAACTGTGATCCCGGTTGAATCAGGGTCAAAGACACTGAAAGATGCATTAAATGAAGCAATGCGTGATTGGGTCACTAACGTTGAAAATACCTTTTATATTATTGGTACAGTGGCAGGTCCACATCCTTATCCAATGATGGTTCGAGATTTTCAGGCTATTATTGGGCGAGAGTCAATATTACAGATGCAAGAAGAATACGGATGTCAGCCAGATACATTAATTGCTTGTGTTGGTGGTGGATCCAATGCCATAGGATTATTTTATCCCTATATAGACAATAAGAATGTGAGCATGATAGGGGTAGAAGCAGCAGGGTTAGGAATCAATTCGGGTAAGCACGCAGCCACTTTACTCACAGGGAAACCGGGAGTGCTGCATGGGAATCGTACTTATCTGATTCAAGATGATGACGGTCAAATCGTTGAAACTCATTCCATTTCAGCTGGTCTAGATTATCCTGGTGTAGGTCCTGAGCATGCATGGCTAAAGGATATTGGTCGTGCTGAGTACGTAGGGATAACCGATGATGAGGCTATGGAGGCATTTGATATGTTGTGTCGCTATGAGGGCATTATCCCGGCGTTGGAGTCTAGTCATGCACTTGCATATGCCGCAAAAATTGCACCTACTCTTGATAAAGATAAACTATTATTAGTGAATCTATCAGGGCGGGGAGATAAAGATATAGATACCGTAGCGAAGGCTTCCGGGGTTGTTTTTTAATTAGGATTTTATTTTTATGTCTCGTATTGCAGCTATATTTGAAAATTTAAAGCAGAATAATAGGAAAGCGTTGATTCCGTTTATTACTGCGGGCGACCCTGATCCGGCGATGACTATCTTATTGATGCACGAACTGGTAAATGTTGGTGCTGATATTATTGAGCTTGGCGTTCCTTTCTCGGACCCAATGGCCGATGGACCAACTATACAACGCTCTTATGAACGGGCACTAAAGCATAATATAAGCTTAGAGAATGTATTAGAAATGGTGGCAGAATTCAGGAAAACAGATACTGAGACACCGGTAGTATTGATGGGGTATGCAAACCCAGTTGAAGCAATTGGTCATCAAAAATTTTCAGCTAGAGCCAAGGAGTGTGGTGTAGATGGGGTTTTGGTAGTTGATTATCCCCCTGAAGAATGTGAGGAATGGTTAGAAAGCCTAAAACTAAATAGGATAGATGCAATTTTCCTTCTTTCTCCTACTACTCCAGAGAGACGGATTCAGCAGATAGCGAAAAGAGCGAAAGGATTCGTTTACTATGTTTCACTAAAAGGCGTAACCGGTTCGGCGCATCTTGATTTGAATGAAGTTGCAAATAAACTGGTTGATTTGCGTTCACATATTTCTATTCCAATTGGCGTCGGTTTTGGTATTCATGATAGCGTAACAGCAAGAGCTGTTTCTGAATTGGCGGATGCAGTAGTGGTTGGTAGTCGTATTATTAAGGAAATTGAAGAGTCTCCTAGAGAAAAAATACTAATGAATGTATCTGGGCTTGTAAAAGTCTTACGTACTGCTATTGATAAATAGAATTAATATAAAATAAAAAACCATAAGGATTAAACGATAAAACTATGAGTTGGTTCCAGAATCTTTTTCCACCCAAAATAAAACGCAATGAAAATGGCGATAAAAGAGTCGTTCCTGAGGGGTTATGGAGCAAATGTGCGTCTTGTGAAGTAGTATTGTATTACTCAGACTTGGGTAATAACTTTAATGTTTGTCCAAAATGTAGCCACCATAATCGTATTTCTGCAAGAGATCGGCTTGATTTTTTTCTGGACACCGAGGGGCGTAGTGAAATCGGGGCCGAGGTATTGCCTTTAGATCCACTTAAATTTGTTGATAGTATCAAATATTCTGATCGTTTATCAAAGGCAAAGAAAAAGACATGCGAGGATGATGCGCTAGTTGTTATGCAAGGTAGTGTGCAGGCAGTGCCTATGGTGGTAGCCGCTTTTGAATTTGGATTTATGGGTGGATCAATGGGCTCTGTAGTAGGTGAGCGGTTTTCACGTGGGGTGCAGGTTTGTGTTGAGCAACGTGTGCCATTTGTGTGCTTCTCTGCTAGTGGGGGGGCGCGTATGCAGGAAGGATTGACATCATTGATGCAGATGGCTAAAACAACAGCAGCACTTACTAAATTAAAAAATGAGAAGCTTCCTTTCATTTCTGTTTTGACGGATCCAACGATGGGCGGTGTATCTGCTAGCTTTGCTTTTATTGGCGATATAGTAATTGCAGAACCCAAAGCACTAATTGGTTTTGCTGGTCCGCGAGTAATTGAACAGACAGTGGGACAGACTTTGCCTGAGGGTTTTCAACGTGCAGAATTTTTATTAGATCACGGAGCAGTAGATATGATCGTTGACCGACGACATATGCGTGACAGGATTGTAAACCTATGTACGTTGTTGATGCGAGCTCCTATTCATCCAATTTCTTTGAAGCTAGACCTGTAGTCCTTATCTTGTTTCTATGTTCAAGTAGCGCAAATGTGACAGTATATGATCGAATTTACCCCTAAGCCTAGAACTCTATGCGAATGGTTGGATTATATTGAGCGCATTCATCCAAGTAGTATTGAGATGGGTTTGGATCGATTGAATCAGGTTAAGTCTAGTTTAAATTTCTCTTTGTCATTTCCAATTATTTCTGTCAGCGGTACTAATGGGAAGGGTTCAGTCTGCTCAATATTAGAATCTATTCTGAGCCATGCTGGCTATCGCGTCGGGTGCTATACCTCACCACATTTACTCCGTTATAACGAGCGAATACGTATAGGCCAGAAAGAAGCTGGTGATGATGAATTATGCGAGGCTTTTAATATAATAGAAGCAGCTAGAGTAAATAGTAACGTTCTATTAACTTATTTTGAGTTTGGAACATTAGCTGCAATGGAATTAATTACTAAAGCTGGAGTAGATGTAGCTATTCTTGAGGTAGGGCTCGGAGGAAGATTAGACGCCGTTAATATTTTTGATGCCGAGTGTGCAGTGCTAACTAATATTGACTATGATCATACGGAATACCTTGGGGACACAAGGGAAAAAATAGGATTTGAAAAAGCAGGGATTTTTAGAAGTGGTAAGACTGCCATCTGTTCAGACATGTCTCCCCCAGCCACCATAAGCCAATGTGGACTTTCGATTGGATCGGAACTTAATTTTATTGGAAAACATTTTGGCTATTTGGTTAAGGAGTCTGCATGGGATTACTGGGGAGTCAGTAATAGACACTATTCACTTCCCTATCCGGCGTTAGGAAATACCCCACATCAATTACGTAATGCTAGCGCTTGCTTAGCAGCTTTAGATGTCGTCGGTGACACTTTACCAGTTACAACTAATAATATTTGTCAGGGGTTACTAAAGGCCCGGCTTCCTGGAAGATTTCAGGTATTACCTGATAAGCCAAAAGTAATTTTCGATGTGGCACATAACCCCAGTGCTATGCATGCTTTGAGTACTAGTCTTTCAGATATGGTTGGTTATCAGAAAACTTATGCTGTTTTTTCTGTGCTTAAAGATAAAAATATAGACGGAATAGTGCAGGCACTTATTCCTGAAATTGATGTTTGGTTTGTTTCAGATATCGATTTATCACGCGGGGCATCTTCTGATGAGATAGTTGAGGCATTAGAAAATGCAGGGGTAAGTAGAGCCAGAGGGTCAATTCTTGTTTTTCCTGATCCCGTTGCAGCTTATGTATTCGCCTATAAGCAATCGACCATAAATGATAGAATCTGTGTATTCGGCTCGTTTTATGTGGTTGGGAAGGTGATGGAGTACTTGGAACAGGAAAAATATGGGCTGTAATTGGGCGGATTTAGATGGCTAGGATTAAAAATGAACAGGATCTTCTGCTGAGAAAGCGTGCCAGAAGAAGAGTTGTCGGTTCGGTTGTTCTTGTAATAATGGCTATTATATTCTTACCAATGATACTTGAGCGTGTGCCAGAACAAGAGGGGAAGGAAGTTGAAATTATTATACACTCAGAGAATTTGCTGGATAAGTCTTCTGAAATAATTTCTCAGAATAAGAGTGTCGAGGACACTGTGCCTGTTTCTGTAGAACCTAATATAGGAAGCAACACTTCTCAAGAGATAATAATCGAATTAGAGCAATTAACAAAGAAAGAGAAAGCTGAGAGTAAGCATAAAGATAAAAAATCAATTATAACCATTGAGAGATTTGTAGTTCAATTGGGTGCATTTTCTGATGCCACTAAAGCAAAAAATCAAGAGCGCAGCCTAGAGTCTAACGGTATAAAAAAGGCTTATACGGAGATGATAAAAAACGAGAATATAGAGGTAACCAGAGTCCGTGTCGGTCCTTTCTCTACTCGTGAAGCGGCAGAAAAAGAGCAGAAAAAATTAAAAGAACTTGGGGTTAACGGAGTTGTAATAAATAGATAAATAAATCTGGAATTAGTAACCACAACGCATCAGAATTAATTACCACACACAGCTTATTTTGTTTCTTAATAAAATTACTGCTAGCATTAAATAAATGACTATTTTTGATTCTGTTGTTTTAATCATAGTTGTCGCATCTGTATTATTAAGTATTGTTCGTGGCATAGTACGAGAGTCTTTGTCGCTAGCAGGCTGGGTTGTCGCGTATATGGCGGCAAAAATATTTGCAAAAGATTTTGTGAGTCTACTGCCACTTAGTATCACTGATGAATCTTTACGTACGATTATATCTTTTGCTGCTATTTTTCTGGCTACATTGATAGTGATGAGTATTGTTACTATGCTTGCATCAGCATTAATTAGAACTGTTGGGCTGGGTTCAGCTGATAGACTGCTTGGTGCATTATTTGGTTTTGCACGCGGACTACTGGTAGTATTGTTACTTGTGCTGTCAGCTGGGCTGACTTCGCTCCCACAAGAATCATTCTGGCGGCAGGCATTATTAAGTAAACCTCTTGAAACTGGGGTTATAATGATGATGCCTTGGTTGCCTCAAGGGTTATCTAAGCGGCTTAACTATGGAAATTAAAGCATAAACAATGGATAATACCTTTATAAAAATAATATTGGGATGAAGTAGCTTTAGTCTATGTAATACAGGGTTCAGTAAGATAAATTGCATATCAAAATTTATATACAGGGATAGTCTAATTTATATTTTCAGGTTGCAATCATGTGTGGAATTCTAGGCGTAGTATCAAGGTCTCCTGTAAATCAGCTGCTTTATGATGGTTTGCTGGTTCTCCAACATCGCGGGCAGGATGCCGCCGGGATTGTAACTGCTCAGAATAATGCTTTTCATATGCATAAGGGTGGCGGACTGGTAAGAGACGTATTTCGTACACGGAATATGCGTGCTCTGGTTGGTAATATGGGGATAGGACATGTGCGCTATCCTACAGCCGGGGCTCCTGAATCAACAGCTGAAGCACAGCCATTCTATGTAAACTCTCCATTTGGAATTGTGCTTGGGCACAATGGCAATCTCACAAATGCAGCGCAGCTCAATCAAGAGCTCTTTCGGGCAGATTTACGCCATGTAAATACTAGTTCTGATTCCGAAGTATTGCTTAATGTTCTGGCACATGAATTGCAGGAAAGTGCAAAAAGTCAACAGCTTGATCCTGCTGCTATTTTTAATGCGGTTTCTGGGGTTCATAATCGTTGTAGTGGTGCCTATTCAGTAGTTGCAATGATCTCAGGTTATGGACTGCTTGCATTCCGCGATCCGTATGGAATTCGTCCGCTTGTATTTGGTTCTGTAGAGACAGAGAATGGTACCGAATATTTGGTTGCATCTGAAAGTGTGGCTCTTGATACACTCGGGTTTAAATTAGTGCGTGATATTGCACCTGGTGAAGCAATCTTTATTGATGAGGACGGTAATTTTTATAGTAAACAGTGTGCTGATAATTCCTCGCTAAACCCATGTATATTTGAGTATGTGTACCTTGCGCGCCCTGATTCATTAATGGATGGAATCTCAGTATATGAAACGCGGCTTAACATGGGAGAGAGTCTGGCGAATAAAATTGAAAAAGACATGCATCACCTTGATATTGATGTGGTAATTCCAATCCCTGACTCCAGTCGTCCTAGCGCATTACAACTTGCAAATAAACTGGGTATTAATTTTCGTGAAGGTTTTGTCAAGAATCGCTATATTGGACGAACCTTCATTATGCAGGGACTGCAGCGCCGTAAAACGGTTCGCCAGAAGCTCAATGCTATGAGCGTAGAGTTTCGTGATAAGAATGTGTTGCTGGTTGATGATTCAATTGTACGTGGTACTACTAGTAGAGAAATTGTGCAGATGGCACAAGAAGCAGGTGCGAACAAAGTATATTTTGCTTCTGCTGCGCCCCCGGTAAGGCATCCTAATGTTTATGGCATAGATATGCCGACCCGTCAGGAACTAATCGCTACTGGACGTGATGATGATGATATACGCCAAGAAATAGGGGCAGACTACCTTATTTATCAGGACCTTGATTCACTTAATAAAGATGTTCGTCAGATGATGCCATCGATTAAGAATTTTGAAACGTCCTGTTTTGATGGGAACTATGTTACAGGTGATATTACGCCAGAATACTTGGCGATGATTGAGTCTAAACGGAATACTGGTGCAGTACTGTCAGGAACTGAGAATAGCACGCAGCTGGATTTAAGTTTAGTCGCTGCTGATTAAAGGGTATTTGACAAAACTAAATACTAAGCGTAGCTTACAAATATGCGCCAATTTGATATTCAGCTTGCGGGCGCCTTATAAATTCAGCTAAAGCAGGGGGGGCCCGTTTTAGCAAATGCTGAACGGGTTTTTTATTTGGAGGAAAATTTTCATGTCTGACGATTTTGAGCTGGAGACCCTTGCGATACATGCGGGTATTCACCGTAGCCAGTTTAATGAACATTCAGAAGCTTTATATCTTACATCAAGCTATGTATTTGATAGCGCTGAACAGGCGGCTGCACGTTTTTCTGGTGAAGAATCCGGTAACGTATATTCACGATTCACTAATCCCACTGTTACTACTTTTGAAGAGCGTCTTGCAGCATTGGAAGGAGCAGAATCCTGTGTTGCTACATCTTCTGGGATGTCGGCAATACTTGCATGTGTAATGGGGCTACTATCTGCAGGGGATCATATCGTTGCTTCAAAGAGCTTATTTGGATCCACACTTAATTTATTTAATAATAT
>Ga0209383_1002712_pt1 | contig 10214 bp, 12 predicted proteins | sample CoawatmetaG02DNA_FD_187510 | JGI IMG/M metagenome (GOLD analysis project Ga0209383, IMG submission 187510) | Marine microbial communities from the West Antarctic Peninsula - Coastal water metaG029-DNA (SPAdes) (version 2) | ecosystem: Environmental > Aquatic > Marine > Coastal ... | reverse complement strand
TCATAACTTAAATATTATTATTATTTACTGCAAAACCAATTGCAGATGCTTTGTTGTCTAAACCTAAATTAACAAGAAGAGCGTCATATCTTCCACCAACAACTACCTTATTATTTTGATTATCTTTATCCTCAATTTCAAACATAGTTCCATCATAATACTCAATAGAATGACCAAAATCAGTTTTGAAATTAATATCTCTAGTTCCAATTCCTAGCTTCATTTTTTTACTAAAATTTGAGGCCATTTGAAAAACAGTATCAAATTGCTTTGAACTTTCTTTTTTTGAAAAAGAGTCTATAGCATTTGGCAATAGACTTAACTCACATTCAATACTGAGAAATAATCTAATTAATCTAACTATTTCAACCCCTTTTTCACTTGAAATAATTGTCTCACTTTTAATATTTAAACGATTAATAATATCTTCAATAGATCGCTCTCCAAATTCTATTGAGTTCACATTTACTAGAAGTTCTTTTAACTCACTGTCAGATATATCAGCTTTAATTCCAAGATGTGCCTTCAATACATCTTCTTTTCTGGTTTCATTAAAACCTATTCCAAGCTCAATACGTTTTAATAGCGATTCAAAATAATCTCTTCTAAAGAAATGCCTTCTTAATCTATCTTTCCAACGTAGTGGTAAATCTAGGCAGTTAAGAAATTCAATAAATACTGATACATTACCTAAATTAATATCAAAATTTACTTTGTTAATATTATTCAAAGTTTTAATTGCCAGATTAATTATCTCTATCTCTTCTTGGTAATTGCTATCTTTAACGGTATTTGTATTAAGTATCTCAACTCCAGATTGATTAAGTTCTATTGAATTATTAACATTTCCAGATCTAAAGATTGGTCCACTATAACAAAGTTTGGCTTGATCAAATTTATGATTATTTTGTAAAAATGCTTGGCATGTTGGAATTGTTAAGTCTGGCCTTAAACACATTTCTATTCCTTGCGCACTTGAAACTGAAAACATATCTTTTCTAATTTGTTCTCCTGAAGTCTCAAAATAGATATCAGAGCTAACTACTAATGGTGGCTCTATATAATCAAAACCCTCCAAAAGAAAAAACTCTTTAAATTTATTATTTAATTCTTGAATTGATTGATTGTCAGACATTTTAAATAAAGATTTTTTTTATTTCAGTAAGTAGTTCATCTTTATTAATTGTAAATTGACCAGCTTTTAATTCTTTCCATTCTTCTCGACTATCTATGTTTTTTGATAGCTTTTTTCCAACAGTCAAATTTTTTATTGAAATAGTATTATTTTTTAATTCATCTTCACCCATAATAACTACAAGAGAAGCTTTTCTTTTATCACAATATTTTAGCTGCTTACTTAAATTATTTGATCCATAAAAAATCTCACACGCATATCCTTCTGTGCGAAGTTGATCTGCTATTGTTAAATAAGTGGAAATTTGATCAGGCAGTAGATTTGCTATAATTATCAAAGGTTTTTTGCTCGAGCTAATCTTATCAAGCTGTTCAATAGCGTATACTAATCTATCAACCCCTATAGAAATACCTGTTGCAGGAACATCTTCCTTGCCAAATCTTGCTATTAATTTGTCATATCTTCCACCTCCAGCTACAGAACCAAAGATAACTTCTTTGCCTTTATCATTTAATATCTTGGCAGTAAGCTCAACTTCAAAAACAAGCCCTGTATAATACTCCAATCCTCTTACTACAGTCGGATCAAACTCAAATGGAAGTTCTTTGTAATTCTGCAGATACTCTTCAAAAGAATTAAGCTGATTATCCTTGATAGTTTTATTAGAAATAAAGTTTAAAATTTCACTAGCTTGCTTATCTTTTAGATTAACACCCTGCATAAAATCACCAGATTTATCTTTACGACCTTCTAAGAGTAATTCTTTAACACCATCTATTCCCAAGCGATCCAGTTTATCTACTGCTCTTAATACTGCCGGTATTTGTGTTTCATAAAGTTCAATCTGCTTAAAGAGATTTTCCCAAATTACTCTACTTGAATATTTTACTTTATATTCTTTTGCAGTGAAGCCCAATTCAAGAAATATCTTTGCAACCATTACACATAATTCAGCATCGATGTAATTATTACTAATTCCTATTGCATCAGCATCAAATTGAATAAATTCTCTATACCTTCCTGGGCCTGGTTTCTCATTTCGCCAAACTGAACCAACCTGGTATCGTTTAAAAGGTTTTGGTATAAATTGATAATTTTCTGCAACATATCTTGCTAACGGTGCAGTTAAATCATAACGCATTGATATCCATTGATCATCTTCATCCTGGAAAGAAAATACACCACCGCTTGGTCTGTCTACATCAGGTAAAAATTTTCCTAAGGCTTCAGTATATTCAAGCGCAGGTGTGTCTATATTTTTAAAACCAAATTTCTCACACTCATTTCTGATAATAGTAATAACTTGATTTCTAATATCTATATTTTCCTCAGAGCTATCTTTAAACCCTTTAGGTAGTTGAGCTTTTGGCTTATTGATTTTATTCATAATTTATATTCATAGTATGGTATCAGTTATTTGATACTCAAATGTTAACTTAGTAATTTATATAGGGGGTCGTTGTCTGTTAAAACGTTTTTAACAAACTTAAATATGATAGTGATGATGTAGCATTGTAATCATTGACAATGAAATGCCCGAATTATGCGAAAAAGTCAATATTTAATCATTTATTTAGATTTTGGGTTTTTCAAAGACTGTCGTTATTCCTTAAAAAAAGGCTATATTTATGAAATATATCGAATCATAAAAATGAATCAAAATACTGCAAAATTAACTACCTTCTATGCTGCAACAGGTCACTTGTTCATGCATATGTTTGCTGCTTTTTACTTTGTGATTGTTTTGGCAATAGAAGATGATTGGCAATTTAGTTATGATGAGTTGATTAATCTTTGGTTTCTTGGATCATTGCTAGTTGGCTTGGGCGCAATACCTTCTGGATGGCTAAGTGACCGTTGGAGTAGATCAGGCATGATGGCAATTATGTTTATTGGCTTAGGATTAGCATCTATTAGCTGTGGATTAAGTGCTAATAAATTCTACCTATTGATTAGCTTATCTATTCTTGGATTATTTTGTTCTATTTATCATCCTGCTGGAATTGCTTGGGTTGTTAACTCATCAATGGCAACAGGAAGAGCTTTAGGGTTTAATAATATATTTGGAGGGGTAGGTATAGGTATTGGGGCACTTAGCTCTGGTATTATTATTGACTGCCTTAATTGGCAAATGGCCTTCATTATACCTGGTATCGTATCTATATTTTTTGGCGTACTTCTTACTTGGCATATTATATCTAAATCAATACCTATTAAAAATATTACTTCAGAAAAATTTAAAGAAAATCCACCAAATGGAGATTATTTCAAAATAATCATAATTATGCTTATTAGTATAACATGTATGGGTTTTATATTTCAGATATTACAAACTTCTATTCCTAAAGTAATTGATATTAGGCTTAGTGAAAGTCTTAACTTGGATACAGCAAAAATTGGAATGGCTGTTGCTAGTATATATATTGTCAGTGGCCTAATGAACTATATTGGAGGAATTCTTGCCGATAACTATTCAGAAAAAATTATTTATGTTTCTGGTATTTTTGGTCAAGCAATATTGTTATTTATTGTAGCTTCTACTTCAAACTACTTGCTGATTGTATTTGCGCTTATGACTGTAGCTTTCAATTCTAGTATTTTACCCGCAGAAAATGTACTGCTGGCTAAATTTTCTCCTGAAAAGTATCAAGGACTTGTTTATGGGTTAAAATTTATTGTTTCTTTTGCAATTGCTCCTATAGCAGTATTGCTAATCTCCAAAAGTTACGAAATAACAAGTGAATTTGTTTATCTATATATGGGGTGTGGATTTATAATGATCTTAGTATTTATGATGGCTATAAGTTTACCTTACGCACACAAACCAAAGACAATTTAATAAAAGTGGTACAGCTGGTCTGACTTGAACAGACGACCTCCTGGTCCACAACCAGGCGCTCTAACCAACTGAGCTACAGCTGCAAATAAAAAACACTATTAAACTATATAATAACAATAGTACAGCAACATATATGTTATTGAATTTGTTGTATTATTAAAGTTTTAAAGAGGTGATCTTTTATTAGTTATTTTGTATAGTTATATTTGCAAAAACTTATTTAAAAAGTCTTATGTCTACAAAAAGTAATAAATCAAGATCTCTAGTAAAAGCTTTTACTTGGAGATTTACAGCTACTATTGATACATTTATAATTAGTTATTTGGTTATTTGGCAGTCAGATTTTTCTGCTTTTGAAACTGCAGGATTAATTGCTGGTTTTGAAATCCTTACTAAAATAACTCTTTATTACATACATGAGAGAATTTGGTCTTCAATAACTTGGGGGCGTATTTAATAATTTCGTCTAGTAAAATAAATGATATATAAATCTCTTTTTATAATTTTTTTCTTATTTTCTTCCCTGAACGTCTATGCACAGGAATATTATGCTGGTATTGGTTTTGGCTCCAAAGCTCATGAACTAGGAGTGACTATAATATCTGGAGGTGGATCGTCAAAAAGTGATAATGATACAATTGATTTTACAATTGGATCAAAAATAAATAATAAATTTTCTATTGAAGCTTCATATATTGATTTTGGTGGAGTAACTGTAGATATAAACAATACTCAAGGTGCACAATTTAGTTTAGCTGATGGCTACATCTACATGGCTAGTAATGATATAAATAAGGTATCAAATGCTAAGTATGAAACTGATGCTATTTTACTAGGCACAAAATATAATATTTATTCAGAAACAACCAAACTAGGATCAGGGAATATATATTTATTTGGAGGTCTTAGTTTTTGGAATAGTGACTTTACAGCTTCTGATTATTCAAGGTATGGAAATGGAGTAGAAATTAATGATGCTGTTACATTTAATAAAGATTCAGATAGTGGAATAACCCCATATATTGGCATAGGATATGATTGGAATATTTATGATAGAATAAATATTCATATTGATTTCACAAGATATGATATTGATAACAAAGAAAGTACCAGTGTATCTTTGGGACTTGATATTTTAAGTTTTTAGTATCCAAAATTTTTAAGTTAAGTACCTGTAAACGGACAATTAAACTGTTGAAAATATAGGAAAAAAAAGTGGTGGCTCGAGGTGGACTTGAACCACCGACACAAGGATTTTCAGTCCTTTGCTCTACCAACTGAGCTATCGAGCCTTGATTTAATAATCGAAGTTATAGTTTTAATCTAAATAACCCATAGATGAAAGCATATTTTTAACCTCATATAATGGCAATCCAACAACATTTGTATATGAACCATTAATTGATTTAACAAATGCGGCTGCAGTACCTTGTATTTTATAAGCTCCAGCAACGTTGATCCATTCTTTACTTTCTAAGTATTTATCAATTTCTAGATTTGTAAGACTCTTAAAATTAATTATAGTTTGAACTGATTTAGAAATACTCTTGTCTCCATTGGTAACGAAAATAGATGATACTACTCTGTGTCTTCGGCCTGATAAAAGTTGGAGATATTTTTTTGCAATTTCTATATTGTCAGTCTTATCAATGATACGCCTACCACAAAATGCAATGGTATCTGCAGTTAGAATTATAGAATTTGGTTGTTCACTTTGAATTTTTAAGGCCTTGTTTTTAGCAAGCCTTTGAGCACAAACAACAGGTAATTCATCTTTTAGATTCTTTTCGTCAATGTCTGGATTTATAATTAGATCTGGAATTACCCCTATACTTTCTAAAAGTTCTTTGCGTCTAGGGGATGAGCTACCAAGTATAAATTGCAATTGTAAATCTCTATTGTTTATTTATATCTAAAGGTAATTCGACCTTTTGTAAGATCATAAGGTGTTACTTGTACTAACACTTCATCACCAGTCAAAACACGAATTCTATTCTTTCTCATCCTACCGGCAGTATGAGCTAGAACAGTATGACCATTTTCGAGTTCAACTTTAAACATTGCGTTTGGTAAGATTTCTGAAACCTTTCCTTTAAACTCTAAAATTTCTTCTTTTGACATATATTATTTTTTTGTAAGCCTATAATCTATCGACCTTGCGTGTCCATCTAGGCCCTCATTAAAAGCAATTTCTTTTGCAGCTGGTCCAATTTGATTTAAGTTTTCTTCAGAACATTCAGTAATAGAAGTTCTTTTTAAGAAATCAAAAACAGAAAGTCCAGAAGAATATTTTGCTGACTTAGAAGTGGGCAGAACATGACTTGGTCCAGCTACATAATCACCAACTGCTTCTGGAGTATTAGGGCCTAAAAATATAGCGCCTGCATTTTTGATTTTTTTAAGGTGAGACCTAGCGTTATCTACTATCAACTCTAAGTGCTCGGGAGCAAATTTATTGGATACTTTTATCGCCTCGTCGATACTCTCAACAATAATTATAGCTCCATTATCATTCCAGCTCTTGGAAGCAATTTCTTTTCTTGGTAAGGTGACAAGTTGCTCCGCTACCTCTAGTTCAACATTTTCAGCAAGAGTAATATCATCAGTTATAAAGATACTTTGTGCACTGACATCATGTTCTGCTTGTGAAATTAAATCAGCTGCAATATTTCTAGCGTTTTGATCTTTGTCAGCAATAATTAGTATTTCTGATGGGCCAGCAACCATATCTATACCAACATCTCCGTACACCATCTTTTTAGCTTCGGCAACATAAGCATTGCCTGGACCAACTATAACGTTAACAGGAGTTATAGTTTTTGTTCCATATGTAAGTGCAGCAATTGCTTGGGCACCTCCTATTTTGAAAATTTTATCAACTCCAGAAATTTTTGCAGCATATAAAACTAATGGATTTATTTTTCCACCACTTGCGGGAGTGACCATAATAACATTTTCAACTCCTGCGACTTTAGCGGGAACTGTATTCATAATAACTGAACTTGGGTAACTTGCAGTTCCACCTGGAACATAAACTCCTATAGATTCAATAGAATTCCAGACATATCCTAATTTAATTCCAAGATCATCTTTATAACTAAGATCTTCTGGCAGCTGTTTCTGATGATAAGCAGTTACACGATCATGAGAGAGTTGAATTGCTTGTTTAAGTTCATCAGAAATATTTTTTGATGCTGACTCAATTTCATCTTGAGACACTAGAATATTATCTAAGCTTAAATCATTATTATCTAACCTGTTAGTTAGCTTTATTACTGACTTGTCACCATTTGCTTTTACGTCATTGATAATATTTTTTACAGTCTCATTAATATCAACAGGCACACCTCTATCAAGCGAAAGAATTTCTTCTAATTGAATATCAAAATCTAAGTCTTTACTGACAATTTTTTTCATTACTAATTTTCTTTTGGCTGTTCTTTTTTCACAGACCATGGTTCACCACGATCTTCTAACTTGCATTTTACAAGTTCTGTCTCGATTTTTATAGTTGCATCATTTTTAAAAAGCAATTCAATTTCTAAATTTTTATTTTTATTGGTGTAATAGTTAAAATCTAGCAACTCAAGCACATTTTTTTTATCAGTTTGATCGATATTTTTAGATGTAACAGATAAAACTTCTTCAAAAAACACTACAGCTTTAGTTCTAAGATTTACTTTATTAATAGCCTGCTCTTCCCACATAAATCGGGTAATCATGGCAACAAATGAGCGGATAGATGGTAAATATTTAACGTCACTAACTTCTATTAATCCATCTTTTAAAACCGTAGAGATTATCTTTAATTCATCTGTATCAATGGCATTTAATCTCATCAATCTATATTACTGTATTCTTTTTATGTTAGCACCACATGAAGCTAGTTTATTTTCTAGTTTTTCATAGCCTCTATCTAAGTGATAAACTCTATTAATAGTTGTTTCTCCTTTTGCGATTAAGCTTGCAAGCACCAAACTTACTGATGCTCTCAGGTCTGTGGCCATAACTTGTGCTCCAGAAAATCCACCACAAGAATTAATTATGGCTTTAGAACCATTGGTTTCTATATTTGCTCCCATTCGATTTAATTCAGGAACATGCATAAACCTATTTTCAAATATATTTTCTCTTATGACTGATGAGCTATTAGATAAAGATAGTAATACCATCATTTGTGCCTGAAGGTCTGTTGGAAAACCAGGAAACTCTCGTGTATCTAGTTCGATACTTTTACTAATATCGGACATATTGATTTTAAGATTATTATCACCTTTATGCATATTAATACCAAGGTTTTCAAATACAGATAATAAATTTTCAATATGATCAAAGTTAATATTTTTTAACTCCAGCTCACCTTCAGTAATTGCCCCAGCAATTATATATGTACCTACCTCAATTCGATCTGGAATTACATTGTGAGTAGCTCCATGTAATTCATCTGCTCCTTGAATTAATATTTTTCTATTAGGCTGAAGTTCAATCTGTGCACCCATTGCCTTTAAGCAATCAATTAAATCAATAATTTCAGGTTCAATCGCGATATTACTAACTTCTGTTTCGCCTTTAGCTAAAGTTGCAGCCATAATAATATTTTCGGTAGCTCCAACTGAAATCATTGGTAATTTAATTTTAGCTCCTTTTAGTCCAGCTTTAGCTTCACATTTTATATATCCTTGTTCTAAATTAAATTCTCCTCCAAGTTTAGCAAGGGCGTCTACATGAATATTTACTGGTCTTGCTCCAATCGCACAACCTCCAGGCATAGAAACTGTAGCCTCTCTTTTTCTGGCAAGCAAAGGACCTAAAACTAAAATACTGGCACGCATTTTTCTCACTAAGTCATACTCAGCTAAAGCTTTATCACTCTCTTGATAGGTAAGTTTAATTTGATTTTTTTCGACAAGATTGGACTTATCAAAATTTACCCCAAGAGAATCTAGCACACTGCCCATAGTATGAATATCTGCAAGGTTGGGAGTATTATCTAAAATAATAGTTTCATTTGTTAGTATGCTTGCTGCCATTAAGGGTAGCGAAGCATTCTTTGAGCCACTGATTGCAATAGTTCCTTGAAGAGGCTCTTCTCCAATTATAACTATTTTTTCCATTGTGATATTCTAAAGTTTTGGAAGTGTAACGCCTTCTTGCATCATATACTTACCTTTACGATCTTTATAAGTAACAGCAGGTGGGGCCTCACCTTTATAAAATAAAAACTGGCACGCACCTTCATTAGCATAAATTTTTGCTGGCAGTGGTGTGGTATTCGAGAACTCTAAAGTTACGTGACCTTCCCATTCCGGTTCCAGTGGTGTAACATTAACAATAATGCCACAACGTGCATAAGTTGATTTGCCTAAACAAATAACCAAAACATCTTTAGGAATCTTAAAATATTCAACAGTTCGAGCTAGTGCAAAAGAATTTGGTGGAATAATACATTCATCACCAGAACGATCAACAAAACTTTTTTCATTAAAGTTTTTTGGATCAACAATTACGGAGTCTAAATTAGTAAAAACTTTAAATTCATTTGATACCCGTGCATCATATCCATATGAAGAAACTCCATAAGAAATAGTTCCATCTTTTTTTTGTCCGTCTACAAATGGCGAAATCATATTTTCTTCAAGAGCCATTTTTGTGATCCAATTGTCAGACATTATTGTCATATATTTTTTACCTTTGTTATTAATTTTTTTTGAAAAAGTTTACGTTTTTGTAAATTGGCTCTTAAAGCAATGGATAACTTTTCTTTTTTATCCGCTTCAAGTTTTTTATTAACCTTTTGCACGGCCAATTAAGAATTCTTTAATGTCCTCTGGGCTAAGTCCTGCTTTCTTTAGCTCTTTTACTAATTTTTCTTCTTCTTTTTTATCTGCGTTATCAGCATGCTTAGACTCACGCTTCTCTTGCTTAGCCATGGCTCTTTCGCCTCGTTTTGACTTATAATCATGATGAATACCCATAGAAACCTCTGTATTTGGAATTTTGCCTATAATATACAAAAGTTAATAGATTCTCTAGAAATATTGTAATTTTTTTATAATTTATAGAATTTAGTTATACGGCGCAAACTGTAGATCTTGTCAAAAATCTTCTTCCAGTACCGTTATCTAAAGAGAACATGCCACCAATACCAGAAACTGAATCTATGATAAGGTCTGTATTTTGCCATCTTTCATATTGATCTTCGTTCATGTAAAATGGAACTTCACCAATTTCTCCAAGTTT
>Ga0209383_1002710_pt1 | contig 10220 bp, 9 predicted proteins | sample CoawatmetaG02DNA_FD_187510 | JGI IMG/M metagenome (GOLD analysis project Ga0209383, IMG submission 187510) | Marine microbial communities from the West Antarctic Peninsula - Coastal water metaG029-DNA (SPAdes) (version 2) | ecosystem: Environmental > Aquatic > Marine > Coastal ... | reverse complement strand
AGTGCCAACGCCTCTTGAACCGATTCGTCAGATACTAATGGTGCAGCGGGTATTGGCTGCGCGGGCAGAGGTTCACCTGATTCATCCCAGGCACAATCGGCGGGCACAATCAGGGTCGAAATTTTCCCAGGCGCTCCATTGGCTACCACAACTGCTTCGGCAGCATCTTTAGGCAATTCGTTTGACGTTTCAGACGTCTTAACCCAATGCGAAACAGGATGGGACAAACCGATGACATCAGATGTTAAAGGTGCATCGTACTTTTTGTGATAGGTGGCATGATCACCAATTAAATTCAAAATAGGCGAATTAGCTTTCTTGGCATTGTGTAGATTCGCAGAACCATTCGAAAGACCCGGTCCGAGATGTAACAACGTACATGCAGGTTTGCCCGCCATACGTCCGTAACCATCAGCTGCACCCGTGCAAACACCCTCAAACAAACCAAGAATCGAGCGCATACCCGTGGTCTTACCAATGGCAGCCACCATGTGCATCTCAGACGTACCAGGGTTCGTGAAACAAACTTCCACGCCGTTGTTTATAAGGGTTTGTAACATGCTTTCCGCGCCGTTCATCTACTATCTCCTTAAAATGCAATGCGCGAGTATACCCAACTTCCGGCTCAATATCGTCTTTAGCTTTCAATTGGTTAATTTCACTAACCAACTGTTTCAGATTAACCAATTTGATCAAAAATATTTTTTAAATGGCAATGCCCAAATTTTTAATGCTTATTTATCAGCGAGTTAGCTATTAGCATCAAGTTGGCATGAATAGTGAATTAGGGAATGTAAGCAGAACAAAACCATCAGGAAATAAACGTGAGAACCTCAAGCATAAAAGCCATAACCAAATCCGAGCTGATACAAAAAGCATCAGATGTGAAAGCAAAGACACACGGTGAAAACCGCCGCTATTCGTCGAACTCAAATTGGATCACAACCAGCCTACTCGCTGTATTGATTCTCGGTTTCGGCATCTTGGCCGAGAAGGATATCAGCCAAACTGCCAGAACCTGCGCAGAGATGGATCACGCAGTCTGCGAAATTAACTCGTTGATTACACAGGTCGAGTCGTTTAGCTCAGAGCTATTTAGTTCAGGTTCATATTCGTCAACAAGACATTCAAAAGGTGTTAGTAACAATCTCTTGATACAAACCGAACCGACACAAAATAATTCGCAAATTTTCCTGTCGACTAAATTTTTACTTCAATAAAAGCGAATACCAACAACGCCACTCAATCAGATTAAGAAACCAGCTAAAAGGAACTATTATGAGCATATTTAATCGAATCTCCGATATCGTAAACGCCAATATCAACACCATCCTTGAGCAGGCTGAAGACCCTGAAAAATTGGTACGACTCATCACCCAGGAAATGGAGGAGACACTTGTTGAGGTGCGATCCGCTTCGGCTCGCTACCTTGCCGATAAGAAAAACATTCAACAAACACTGACGAAGATGAAACGTGAAGTGGATAGTTGGCAATCAAAGGCAGAGGTTGCCATTAGCCGCGGCAGAGATGACCTGGCAAAAGCAGCCTTATTGGAAAAGAGTCGCTTCGATACTGCTGTAACGACAACAGAAGCTGATTTAATCCACGTTAATACGGCTTTGCAAAAACTCGCATCCGATGCCGGTCAATTACAAGAGAAACTTCAAACCGCTAGAACTCGACAAAAAGCGTTAATTTTAAGAGGGCAGACGGCTAAGTCTCGAATCAAGGTTAAGAGACAGATACACGATATCAACGTTGATGACGCTTTCGGTCGATTCGAATCCTACGAGCGTAAATTGGACGAAATGGAAGGTGAAATCGAATCTTACGATTTAGGCAATCAAGGACTGACTGAGCAGATACAGGAACTCGAGCAGGACGATTATCTCACTGCTGAGCTAGACGCATTGAAATCAAGAATGTCTAACATCGGCAATTCTCAAAACATCACACCAAGAGAAAATGGATAACAACAGAATAGAGGGAGGACAACATGAGTTTTCGCCGAATACAAAGACAACGTTTAATGCTGGACTCAAGCAATAAGAAGTTCGGTGGGGTTTGTGCCGGTATCGGTAGGTATCTAGATATCGCGCCCTTCGTCGTTCGAATTGGCGCCATCGTCATGCTTTGCATTGCAGCACAACCAACCCTACTTGCCTATGGACTGGCGTGGGCAATACTGAGCGATGGCCCTAGCAGACGTCGATTCGATGACTCGGAATATTGATGTTACTGCGCAAGAGAATTGATCAACCCGAGTAAAGAGGTCAGTTTCATCACCGAGATCACATTCGACATGTGATCTCCTTCGTTCAAGAGCCCAATACGGTTCTACTTTCTTTGAGTTACGCTCAGGATGCCAACTGCGGTCCAAATCACATTGATTTATGAGGCAAGCTTTGGTGATAGTATTTGCTCTTACTTAATCCAAAAGGCAATAAGTACGTGCGGATAGGAATTGATCTTGGTGGCACCAAAATAGAGTTAGTCGCTCTCTCAACAGCCGGGGAAATTGTATTTCAACGGCGTGTCGACACACCTAAAGATGATTATAACGCCGTTATTGACGCGATCAGCCAGTTGGTTGAAACCGCCAGCGATGCCCTGCATTTTCCGTCGAGCCAACCCTTAGGTATTGGCACACCCGGTGCTATTTCCCTAAAAACCGGACTAATGATGAACTGCAATAGCACGTGCCTCAACGGCCGTGCACTACAAGAAGACTTGGCCAGACGAACAACAAGACCCGTAAGGATTGCTAACGATGCCGATTGTTTTACCCTCTCCGAGGCTTGCGATGGTCATGCAACAAATGAAAGCGTGGTCTTTGGCGTCATCCTCGGTACAGGTGTCGGCGGCGGTATTGTTGTCAACAAAAGCCTACTGCAAGGTGTGAATGCAATTACCGGTGAATGGGGTCACATAGCGCTGCCTTCCGATCGACTTGATGGCTTCAAACTCAATCGCGGCAGAACCTGCTTTTGCGGTAAAGCCGATTGCGTTGAAACATGGCTAGCTGGCCCATCATTTCAACACAGCTTCCAACAACTGGCGCGAGCAAAATCCGTGGTGGGTGAAACTAAAGCCCAGCGTATCCCAACCTCACCGGCTGAAATTGTCGAAGCCGCACGTAGCGGAAATGAAATAGCGGCTGAATGTCTTGAGCAATATTGCAATCTACTCGCACTCGCCCTTTCAAGTGTCATCAATGTGCTTGATCCAGGCGTTATTGTCTTTGGCGGAGGTATGTCCAACGTTGATGAAATCTATCAACGTGTACCAAACTACCTCTCTCGCTACATCTTTGCTGACACAGTAAATACACGCTTCGTCAAAGCACGTTACGGCGATTCAAGCGGCGTACGCGGTGCCGCATGGTTATGGCCGGATCACTAATAGCGGCCCTGACCAAAATCAGAACTAACAATAAGAACTAACAATAAGAACTGGCAATAAAAACTAACGCTTACTATTTTGCCGGTGTTGTTCCTCGATAAGACGCTTCAGGGATTCAATCTCAACTTTTAGGTCGGAAAGTGATACCTGGTTCGGGTCATTTTCAACTTCGCGCTGATGCTCTTCTTCAAGAACATTCACAACAATGCCGATCACCATATTCAAAAAGGCGAATGCGGTCAGAAAGATAAACGAAACAAAATAGACCCAACTCCAGCTGTACACCTCCATCACTTCGTACATCACATCGGTCCAATCTTCGAACGTCATGACTCTGAATAAAGTCAACATCGCTCGAGCAATATCGCCCCAAAGGAAACTGTTTATGTTTTCAAAAAACAAACTGCCAACCGCAGCGTATATATAGAAGATGATGAACATCAACAACATCACATAGCCGAGTCTGGGCAAAGCAATCAACAACGAGTTAAGTAACAGACGTAATTCAGGTATAAAACTGATCATTCGCATGACTCGAAATACCCGCACTAGCCTGGCCACCAATACCATCTCAGTATTTTCAATCGGAATCAGGCTAACAATGACAATCAACGTATCAAAGATATTCCATGCATTACGAAAAAAATTCGCTTTCCTTTCTTCAGCGGCAAAACGGATGCCGATCTCGAAAAGGAAGATCAGCGTTACGACCCAGTCCAGAATCCGCAGGATCTCCAGCATTGACGCGGGTAGATCATATGTCTTTGCCCCGACCAACATCGCCGAAGTAATAATAATAAGGATGATGAAGGTTTCAAATATTTTGTTATTACGAATTGCTTGAAGCCGCGATATTGCAGTCATGTATAACCTTGCATTGTCTGTGTATATATAATTACGTGTGGTGATTTATGTGTGGAGAATTACGTGTGGAGAATCACGTGTCGAAAAAAGGCGGCCATTATAGCCAGACCTGACATATCTCAAAATAGATCTATGCTAAATATTTTGGAAATTGAGGCAAACCAAATTTCAGGGCTGATCAACATGGCGCTGAAGATGCAAACTGACAATTTTGCGCAGCCACGCATATGCTGCAGCAGAGGCTTAACTTATAACAAACGAACGATGCGCCGATTACAGAGCGACGTAAGAGTTATAAGCAATGTAAAAAAAAAGGTTCATACCATTAGCACGGTAAATCAGCGCTCAATAAAGTTGATAATCCAGCGGCTGAGAATCGTACTGTGCATCTCTTTCGTCAGGCTCTCAACGCCTTCGTTATATATTGCCTCTCCAAGAATCTCGCGACGAAAATCCATCAAGGCATTGGAGTAGGGTTTGCTGAACTCAGGGTGACCTTGATAAGCAAATATGTGATTTTCAATCTGATACATTGAATTCGGACAGGCGTCATAGCCCGCAATTAACTCTGCGTTCAAGGGCAGTAATGTGACTTGATCTTTATGGCTGGCGATAGTTGCTAGCCGACGCAGCGGTGGTTGCATGTAATCTTTCTCAACCAGAATGTCACAACTCTGGACGCCGACACGCCAACCTACCTCTGCCGGTTCCGTCTTTCCACCGAGTGCTAAGGCAATCAACTGATGACCAAAACATATTCCAACCAGTTTCTTTTTAGCCTCATGTAACCTAACGATGTATCGAAGTAACTCGTGAATCCACGGCTCATCATCGTAGGCGCTCAACTTGCTGCCGGTCATAATATAGGCATCACATTCATCAATCTCAACCGGGTATTGAAAATGCTCGACGTCATAATTGATGATTTCAGCAGACCCATCGCTCGCTTTCAGCAGCATGTCGGTAAACATTTCAGGATAGTTTCCAAACTCTGACTGGAATTGATCCAATACAGAATCCGTTTGAAGAATGCCGATTTTTAGCGTCACTATGTATGTCTCTTTAATTTCTTGTGTTGTCGCAACAAAGTGCGAAGGGTCTTAAGGATAGATGTAAAGTGCGCCTTTATATAATCTCGAAGTATCGCTTCAGCTGCCAATCATTCACATGGCGTTCGTACTCACGTACTTCCCAATCGCGGCTTGCAACAAAATGTTCGACGAAAGCATCACCAAAGATTTTTCTGCCTACATCAGAGGCCTCTAAAAGCCTCGTCGCATCTCGCAGGTTCGTCGGTAATTGGGCCTCGAGGGGCAAGCTATCTTGTATGTCATAGGCGTTTCCGACTACAGGGTCACCTAATTCAAGCTCTTGCTCTATTCCAAGCAAACCGGCACCCAGCGTCGCAGCAGCAACGAGGTACGGATTTGCATCCGCTGAACCAATGCGGAACTCAACCCGTTGGGATTTGTCTGAACCTGGAATCACTCGCAGCGCGGTCGTTCTGTTTTCAACGCCCCACGTTGATGCTGTGGGTGCCCACGCACCTTTGACGAGTCGTGTGTAGCTGTTGATCGTCGGCGACGTGATCGCTAAAAGCGGTCGAAGGTATTTTTGTAATCCGGCGACGTACTGTTTCTGAATGCGACTCATACCATGAACGTCATTTTTATCGTAGAAGACTGATTTACCTGTCGACTTGTCGAACAGTGACTGATGGCAATGACCACTCTGGCCAGGATAGTCCATCGACCATTTTGCCATGAAGGTCGCCATCAGCTCGCGTTTTTGAAACCAAGCCTTTGTAAAAGTCTTAAATAGCACGGCTTTGTCCGCCGCGGCTAACGCCTCATCAACCGCGATGGCGCCTTCCCAAACACCTGGGCCTGTTTCGCAGTGCAACGCTTCGAGGGGAAAATCATGGTCGATACAAAAGTCCATTAGACCGTTGAAGAGTTCTGAGTGGGTATTGGTGCGAAGCACGGAATAGCCGAAGTTACCTGGCGATAATGGCTCAAGATCTTGATAATTTTTTTCACGAACAGTGTGTGGCGTTTCATTAAATATAAAAAACTCATATTCAAATGCCATCTTTGCGGCGAAGCCCATTTCGTCTGCTTTTTGCAATAGGTTTTTGAACCGACTTCGGGGGCAAATGCTATGAAGACTAGTCCCGTCAGCGGCAACGAATTCACCAATGAAATAAGGCACCCCCGCCTCCTCCACAAGCCTGCGTTCAGAACTCAAGTCCAATCGGTAAAGCGCATCAGGAAAGGCTGTATGCCAGCCGGTGAACTTCGCATTGTCATAAAGCTGGTCATCTATATCCCAGCCGAGCACACAATCACAGAAGCCTGACGTCTCTTTCGCGATCGAGGCGAACTTATCCAGACTGATGTACTTGCCTCGCAGAACGCCATCTATGTCGGTGACACCGAGTTTCACCCGTTTCACACCGTCTTCTTTATATCGCGCTAACAACGTTTCAGCAGTGGCCATCTTGCGGTTACTCCATTTACTTCTGAAAGGTTCAGTTAAAGGTCCAGTTAAAAATTCCGCTAACAAACGGACTGGCTAATTGTATATTTTGCAAAATATCTGAGCGCCTATTTAGGTACTCGTATATTTTCAATCAAATCCTGAACCTCTTGCGGTGGTGGCGGCGTCACCGACATAACAACAAAGGACACAACAAAATTAAATATCATACCTAAGGTACCAATACCTTCTGGGGATATCCCAAACCACCAATGCTCCGGATTATTCTCACCGGGGCTGACAAACTTGAAATAAACGATGTAGCCGAAGGTGAAAATCAAACCGGTGAGCATGCCTGCGATGGCCGCTTCCTTGTTCATACGTTTTGAGAAGATACCCAACAGGATGACGGGGAAAAAACTTGCTGCAGCTAAACCAAATGCAAACGCGACCACCTCCGCAACAAAACCCGGCGGATAGATACCAAATAAGCCAGCAATGCCTATCGCCACCGCTGCCGCAAGACGGGCATACAACAATTCCTGACGCTCAGTGATATCGGGTCTGAAGGTTTTCTTCAATAGGTCGTGAGATATGGCCGTTGAAATCACCAACAAAAGTCCAGCTGCAGTCGACAGTGCTGCCGCGAGACCGCCCGCGGCGACTAAAGCGATAACCCAGTTCGGCAGTTGAGCAATTTCCGGATGAGCAAGCACGATAATGTCCCGATCGATATAGAGCTCATTTTCATTCGCTGTGGGTAGATTCTCTAATTGTCTCTGGCCTAGGTCTTCACGACCTGAACCGAATGCGGGTTTTGTAGGCTGCAGGGCATTGCCACCACGATACTGCACAATACCGTCATTATTTTTGTCGAGCCAAGCTAGTAACCCAGACGTCTCCCACTTGGTAAACCACTCAGGCGCTTCGACGTACTTCATACCATCAACACTATTGATGATGTTGATCCTCGCAAAGGCCGCAACCGCGGGTGCAGTGAGGTACAAAAGAGCAATAAATATCAGTGCATAACCCGCAGATATTCTTGCGTCTCTGACTTTAGGAACGGTGAAGAAGCGCACAATGACGTGGGGTAAACCGGCCGTACCTGCCATCAATGCCGCCGTAATAAAGAACATATCAATGGTTGATTTGTTTGTGTCCGTAAATGCACTCATACCAAGTTCGGTGGTTAAGCCGTCAAGCTTATCAAGCAAGTAAACTTCTTCGCCAACCATGGTGCTGCCTAGTCCAAACATCGGAAAAGGATTATTCGTCAGCATCAAAGACATAAATATCGCCGGTACCAGATAGGCGAAGATCAACACACAATATTGCGCCACCTGCGTATAGGTAATGCCCTTCATACCACCCATCACCGCATAGAAAAAGACAATCGTCATACCCACGATCACACCGGTGTTGATATCAACCTCAAGAAACCGTGAAAAAACCAGTCCAACACCACGCATCTGACCAGAAACGTAGGTGAAGGAGATAAAGATCACGCAAACAACAGCGACCAAGCGAGCCGCTTGAGAGTAATAGCGCTCGCCAACAAAATCCGGCACGGTGAATTTAGCGAACTTCCTAAGATAGGGTGCAAGACACAACGCCAGCAATACGTAACCCCCAGTCCAGCCCATAAGGTACCGAGCCCCCGCCGCGCCTTCGAAGGCAATGATGCCAGCCATGGAGAGAAAAGAGGCAGCAGACATCCAATCAGCTGCGGTAGCCGCGCCATTCGCAATAGGATGCACATGCCCACCGGCAACGTAAAACTCACTGGTTGAGGTCGAGCGGCTCCAAATCGCGATACCAATATATAAACTGAAAGACAATCCAACAAAAATGTAGGTTAAAACCGTTGCACTAATATCCATGTCTACTCGCCCTCATCCACGCCATAGCGTTTATCGAGCAAATTCATGCGCCAGGTGTAAATGAAAATGAGCAAAATGAAAAATAAGATAGAGCCTTGGTGTGAGAACCAGAAACCTAACTTGAAGCCAAAGAATCGAAATTGATCAAGGTAATCAACGATAAGAATGCCGCACACAAATGAAACAATGAACCAAATTGCCAGCAAGACATACATTAGGCGTAGGTTCGCCTGCCAGTATTGACGGCTATTCTCAGTTGATTTTTCAGACGATTTATTAGACAACGTGTTAACTCCGAACTTCAGTTTATTATTCTTGATCGAACACTACTAAACTCTATAGGCAGGGTCGATATCTTTAGTCACCCCTTCGACAAATGTCCTTTCGTGGCCCGAAACCCCGACATTTGAAAAACAATCCAAATTTGTCCACAAAATCTGTGGATAACTTTGGGGGTAAAATTCAGTTTTAACCGATGCATAGGCGAATCTTAACGAAAAAGGCATTGATCAATTTTTGACCACATCGAATATACCCTTATAATTCAATTGCTTACGACAATCACTTACAGCTGAAAATCATCCGACAGACGATGTTAACCTAGTCTTAAACCTGGGTCAGGTTGTGAACAAACCGCAATACAGAACAGGATTATTAGAGCATATACCACCTTAAGCCCCCGACTTGCTGAGCCTCTCAGGAGTCAAGAGAATAATACTTTGTTCGATAAGAACTATTTTGTCGGTGTTTCCAGACGCTCTTCAATGGTCTTTTCAATGGGCGTTTCAGCAAGATGCTTCGGTAGTGATTTACTCACTTTGGCGCCAAGTTGGCGTACACCCTCGGCTCGACGAATAAGATTACCCGTACCAGAAGTGAGTTTCTTATGGGCTTTGTCGTAAGCACCTTGAACTGAATTCAGTCGGCCGCCTATGTCTTCTAAATCAATAACAAAATTGATGAACTTGTCATAGAGCGCACCTGCCTTCTCGGCAATCTCCTGCGCGTTCTTGTTTTGTTGTTCATATCGCCAAATATTTTGAATCGTTCGCAGTGTCGCCAACAGCGTGGAAGGCGCAACAAGGACGATATTTTTTTCAAACGCAGAAGCAAATAAGTCACCATCGTGTTGCACGGCCAGTGAGAACGCAGCCTCGACGGGTATGAACAAGAGCACAAAGTCGAGCGTGCGTACGCCTTCAAGATTCTGGTAGTCCTTCTCGCCTAATGTTTTGATGTGCTGTCGCACAGATTGGATGTGTTGCTTCAGGCTCAATTCCCGCTCGATACCATCATCAGTCGAGCAATATCGCTCGTAGGCCGTTAGAGAGACCTTTGCGTCAATCACAACATCCTTCTCTTCGGGTAGATGAACAACGACATCGGGCTGAAAGCGACGACCCGTTTCGGTTTTTAGATTAACCTGAATCTCATACTCTCTACCTTTCACTAGCCCCGATTTTTCAAGTACGCGCTCGAGAATAATTTCACCCCAGGTTCCCTGAGTCTTACTTTCGCCTTTCAGCGCATTGGTGAGGTTGATCGCATCCTTGCTGATGCGAGCATTAAGCTCTTGAAGACTCTTCACTTCC
>Ga0209383_1002708_pt1 | contig 10230 bp, 8 predicted proteins | sample CoawatmetaG02DNA_FD_187510 | JGI IMG/M metagenome (GOLD analysis project Ga0209383, IMG submission 187510) | Marine microbial communities from the West Antarctic Peninsula - Coastal water metaG029-DNA (SPAdes) (version 2) | ecosystem: Environmental > Aquatic > Marine > Coastal ... | reverse complement strand
AGGAAAAGGATCAACAATGATATTTTGTGGAGACAACCAACAAATTGACTTAAAAGATAAAAATTATTCTGCAATAGTTGATTTATCTAAGATTAACAATTCCCAGTATGTTTATAAAAGAGTATTATTAGACAACCATCGCCACATAGCAATAGACGAAGTATTTGAATTATTAAACGGAATGTAACCTCTTCCATAACTTTTTCATATTTATAATGGAATAACCTAATTCTATTAAAAATGGCAAACATTCCTATATGGCCCGGCTCATCATCATTTGATGCAACGTTAACACCCTTTTCGTTTTATGATAGTGATACCACATTTCAAACAGATGCAGTAACAACTGCAGATTGGTGTGCTAAACGTTTAGGATATCCTCTAGTAGATGTAGAATTACAAGCAGCTAATTTTTTTACATGTTTTGAAGAAGCTATAAACGAATATGGAGCTCAATTATATAATTTTCAAATAATTAATAGTTTTTCAACCTTAGAAGGTAATTCTACAGGTTCTAATTTTAATAATCAATTAATTACACCTAATTTAGGAGGAGTTGTAAATATATCCGAACAATATGGAAATGAAGTAGATGGAGGTGGTGGAGATTATGAAGTACAAACAGGATCTTTAGATGTAGCAGTAGGTAAACAAAGATATGATTTATTATCAGCTATAGGTTCTACAATTAGTGGTTCAGAAGCAGTTTATATTAAAAGAATTAAACACTACCAACCAGCAGCAATTAATAGATATTTTGACCCATATGCAGGTACTGGTACGGGAATACAGTCACTAATGCAATCATTTGGGTTTGGTAATATGTCTCCAGGTGTAAATTTTATGTTAATGCCTTTAAGTTTTGATATTCAAAAAATACAAGCAATTGAATTAAATGATACTATAAGAAAATCAGGATATCATTTTAATATAGAAGCTAATAGATATCTAAAATTATTCCCTATTCCTAATAGGGCATATAAATTACATTTTGAATATGTAGTCCAATCTGTAGCTAATGATCCTACTAAAAACTCAGCAGATAATTTAATAACAGATATATCAAATGTACCCTATTCAAATCCTACTTATGCTTATATAAATGAGCCCGGAAGACAGTGGATTAGAAGATATGCATTAGCATTAGCTAAAGAAATGTTAGGAAGTGTAAGAGGAAAATACCAATCTCTACCTATACCTGGTGAAACTACAACATTAGATTATGCTAGATTACTAACAGAAGCTAAAGATGAAAAAACATCATTAATAGAAGAATTAAAAACATTACTTGAAGAAACAACAAGATTAAAACAACTTGAAAGAAAAAACCAAGAAGCACAACAAACACAAGAAACATACTATAAGGTACCATACCATATTTACATAGGATAATGATGAAATTAACAGACATATTAAATGAAGTATTAAACACTTTCCAGGTAGAAGTAAGAATTATATCTGATAGAAAGGTTCCTATTACTAGTATATTAGACCAAATTAGAGGTTTAGAAAAGGTAACGATTGTAAATAATATTACCCCTGATGGTACCCAGAAAAAAGAAAAAACAGAATATACTAGAGTAAAATTTAAATTTGTTACAAGAACAGACCCAAAACTAGATTTAATAAAATTTAAAAAAGATATGGTAACATCCGACATGTCTAAAGACAATTTAAGAATACCTGGTGTAAAATCAGTGGTATTTCATCCAGAAACTCTAAAAAGAATATAATGGCATTATTTGGAGGATCACGAGACATATCACTTTTTCATAATTTGAATAAAGAATTAATTAATGATATTATTCAAACAGAAGTAGCATACTATAAATTTGCATTAGAACAAACAGTATCTAATGTTTATGGTGAGGCACCAGGTAAAAACTATTATGAACCCTTAAAAATAGCGTGTTTAATTAATAGACAAGACCAAGATTGGTCATCTGATGATTTTGGATCTGACATTAATCAAACTGTTGGCTTTCAGTTTTTAAAAGATGAACTTAGAAATATAAATTTAATACCCGAAGTAGGGGATATATTACTTTTTAGAAATAATTTTTATGAAATAGATAGTAAAATTGAAAATCAACTTATACTAGGTAGGGATCCTGATTATACTCTTTCAACAGAAACAATAGATTTTGGAGATAGTTTTTCTATATTAGTTAATGCAGTTATATCTGGAGTACAAAGACTAAGTTTAATACCTTTAAGAGAAGGTAAATACCCAACAACTACTAAATTAGATGGGGGTACAGCAAATTTATTAGGATAAAATGACAGACAACAAACAAATAGACCCAAGAAGACCTATACCTGCAAAGGGGTATGATCGTTTACGCGATAATATATCAGCTAATGCTGTTATTCCAAGTGCTAAACCACCAGAAACAAGACCAAATACAAATAGGGGTAGAATAACTTCTCGTAAAGATGACAATGTACAAGATGTTTCAATTGGTCTTCAAGATCACGATGAAGCAATAATGTTTTACTTTAATAATATTATTAAACCTTCAATTATTATAAATGGTAACAAAACAAACGTTCCTATAATTTATGGTTCACCTGAAAGATGGAAATCAGTCCAAAAAGATGGTTTTTATAGAGATAAAGAAGGTAAAAGACAATCTCCCTTAATTATGTTTAAAAGAGATAGTGTTGAAAAAAGAAGAGATTTAGGTAATAAATTAGATGGAAATACCCCACAATTATATTATACTTTTCAAGAAAGATATACAAAAAAAAATCAATATGATAATTTTTCAATACTACAAAATAGACAACCACAAAAAGAATACCACACAGTAGTAGTCCCCGATTATGTTAATATAAATTATTCATGTATAATGTTTACAGCTTATGTAACCCAAATGAATAAATTAATTGAAATGATTAATTATACATCAGATTCATATTGGGGAGACAAAGAAAAATTTAAATTTAATGCAAAAATAGATACATATCAAGATACTATTGAATTAGCTCAAGGTAGTCAAAGAATAGTTAAATCTACATTTAATTTAAAACTCCAAGGATATTTAATACCAGATAGTATTAATAAAGAATTAGCTAAAAAACCTCAAAAATATTTTAGTAAATCAACAGTAGTATTTAATAGCGAATTATCAGTTACACCAACAGGCATTCCTATGACAAGAGAGGAAGTTAGAGAAGCAGCAGGGGAACAAAATATTAAACAAAGTGGAACAGGAACTGGTTATCAATCTGTAGGTTCTCAAAATAATCAAATAGGATAAAATGGCAAAACAAAATAAAACAACATTAAAAGGATATTTTGAAACAGGTGATATACCTTCACAAACAGAATATGGTGAATTAATAGATTCACAATTAAATCTAGCGGAAACGGGAACCCAAATAGCTGCAGGAACTATAAGTGCAAGTGCTCTTATAATAGTAGATAATATAACTACAAATAATATAACAGCATCAGGTGATATAAGTGCAAGTGGAACTATATACGCTAATGATTTTAAATCAACCGGAGGAGACGCCCCTGGAATAATATTTCATGATGATCTAAATATAACAGGTTCCATAACAGTATCAGGTAGCATAAGTTCAAGTGGAACAGTAGAAGCTTCAGCTTTTACTCTTAATGGGGTTCCTGTAGGGTCTTCTACAGATACTTTTTGGAATTCAGGAAGTTCGGGAAATATATTTTATAATGGGGGTAATATAGGTATGGGAATAACTACACCAGGAGAAAAACTTACAGTAGTAGGAAATGTAAGTGCAAGTGGAATAGTTTACGTAGAACATTTATTCTCAAGTGATGATGCCGAAATAACAGATACTTTAACAGTGGGAACAATAGTAAATGTCAGCACCTCACACGTAACAGCTTCAGGAAATATAAGTGCAAGTGGAAATTTAAGCGCAACTGGGGATTTAGATATAGATGGTAAATCACATTTTACAGGTCATGTAACAGCCTCAGGTAATATAAGTGTGGGTGGAACAATAACAACAGATGATTTATTTGTAACTGATGATTTGATAGTTGGAGATAAATTAACTGTCCAAGGAGATACAGCATTAGGTAATGCAATTACAGACACACATCAATTTACTGGTCATATAACAGCCTCAGGTAATATAAGTGCAAGTGGTAATATTACAGCTGATAAAATACTAGTTAATAATTTAGATGTAATAGATACCGTTAATAGTTCACCTACAGTAGTACGATTTGGTCCAAATGCAGATCTAACTGCTATTGAAATAGGTAGAAGTACTGGTCCAACTAAAAACATTTCATTATTTGGACCAGTAACAGCCTCAGGTAATATAAGTGCAAGTGGAAATTTAAGCGCAACTGGGGATTTAGATATAGATGGTAAATCACATTTTACAGGTCATATAACAGCCTCAGGTAATATAAGTGCGGATGGAACAATAACAACAGTCGATTTATTCACAACTAATGCTGTTATTGGAGGAGAATTAACTGTCCAAGGAGATACAGTATTAGGTAATGCAATTACAGACACACATAAATTTAATGGTCATATAACAGCATCAGGTGATATAAGTGCAAGTGGTGATATATTAGCAAGTTCATTTAAAAGTCATGATCAAACAATAGGACTTTACCACGCAGGTTCAGGTACTATAAGATTAGCAGATACATCAGAAAAAACAAGAATTGATGGAACAAATATAAAATTAGATGCTCCAGTAACAGCATCTGGTGATATAAGTTCAAGTGGAACAATAATAGCAAACGAAGCTAATATTATAGGTCATATAACATCCTCAGGTAATATAAGTGCAAGTGGTATAATAACAGCAGAAGGATTATTAATATCAGATGATGCAACTATAACAGATAATTTGACTATTGGTGATGATTTATTTTTTACTGGACACTCAATTACAGTAGGTGGTGGTGGACTTGCTGTTAGTAGTGGTTCAACACCAGTTATGCTTTTTCATAATTCAACATCTCCAAAAGTTACTATATCAGGTACTTTAGTAGTAGATTCTCACATAACAGCCTCAGGTAATATAAGTTCAAGTGGTACAGTTACAGCAAATGCGTTTGTTGGTAATATTACTGGTGATTTAACAGGCGAAGCAGACACAGTAGCAACAATTGCCGGTTTAGCCCCAAATACAGCAACTACACAAGCAACACAAGGAGCTATAACATCATTAGGAACTCTAACAGGATTAAATGTTGATGGTAATATAACAGCCTCAGGTGATATAAGTTCAAGTGGTACAGTTACAGCAAATGCGTTTATCGGTAATATTACTGGTAATTTAACAGGTGAAGCAGACACAGTAGCAACAATTGCAGGTTTAGCTCCAAATACAGCAACTACACAAGCAACTCAAGCAAGTATTACAACAGCCGCTAATTTAACAACAGTAGGTGCATTAGATGCAGGTTCAATAACTTCAGGTTTTACATCGATTGATGTAGGAGCAGGAGCTATTACAACAACTGGTGCAGTTTCTACTGGAGCAATAAATGCTACAGGAGCCGTAAGTGCAAGTACCACATTAACAGGTCTTAATTTAATAGTTACAGGTTCGGGTGCTACTCAAGGAAACATAACAGCCACAGGAACAGGTTCATTTGCACACATAATTGGTACCAAAATTGTAGGAGCTTTAACAGGAGATGTTGTTGGAGATGTAACAGGTGATTTAACAGGCGAAGCAGACACAGTAGCAACAATTGCAGGTTTAGCTCCAAATACAGCAACAACTCAAGCAACACAAGGAGCTATAACATCATTAGGAACTCTAACAGGATTAAATGTTGATGGTAATATAACAGCCTCAGGTGATATAAGTTCAAGTGGAACAGTAACAGGATTATCAGGTTCATTACAACATCTTTTTGTATCAGGTTCTGTAATAGTAAGATCAGAGGGAAGTGTAAATCCTGGAGATGCTGCATTAAAAATAATAGGAGGAGGAGGTGCTAATGATGATGCTACTTTATCATTAAGACAAAATTTAGGTACAGCAGGTTATGGTATAAGATATGATGGAGGAGTAGATCATTTTCAAATATTAGGTAATAATGAAACTCGTATAGATTTTGAAATAAAAAACTCTAATGGCCTAGTATCAATAGCGGGAGACATAAGTGGTAGTGGTGATTTACTAGTGGGGAAACAGTTAAATGTACTAGGTTCTATTACAGCCTCAGGTAATATAAGTTCAAGTGGAGATGTATATGCAGACGATTATTTGGTAAATAATGTTTCATCTTTAGATAATAATGGAACACAATTAAGACTTGGATACAATACTACTTATACAAAAATATCACTAGGAAGAGCATTAGCAACAACTCAAGTTGCTATAGAAGGTAACATAACGGCTTCAGGTGCTATAAGTGCAAGTGGTACCCTAATAGCTAACAGATATGTATCTAAAACAGAAACAGTAGCAGCCGCGGGTTCTGACATTTCAGATGCAGCATTATTACCTAAATCATCAGGAATAATATTTGTTACAACAGATGATGCAGCAAAAGGAGTTAAGCTTCCAGCAGTATCAACTGTAGCTATAGGATCTACTTATACTATACATAACACAGCTGCATCTACAGCATTAGAAATATACCCAACAGCAAATGATAAAATATTTCCTCTAGCTGATGATGCCCCAGCAACAGTAGCAGCTAACACAGCAATGGTAGTAACAGCATTTAGTGCAGATGGGTATGTAGGATATTTTACAACAGTAATTAGCTAATAAATGGCGGTAGAAATAGGTAAAAAATTCCCTAAAATTAAATGGGGCGAAAAAACAATTAATGGTATAGATGCTACCTTTAAATGGAATACAGCCCCTAATAATCCTTCTTATCCAAAATATACATGGGATGAAGTTGAATTAATTCAACTAGCGGCAGGTGATGCAATAAATGAACCATGGCAACAGTGGGAAGATAATAAGAAAGAAAAACTTATTAAGCTTATTTGCAAAGTTAAAGGTAAAACTTATAAAAAAACTAAATCTATTAAAGATTATAAAATTAAAATAAGTGATGTCAAATTAACAGCTAAAAACATATTAGGTATTGAAATAATGACTGAAAATATTAAGTTTTAGTATTTGTTTTATATTTATAACAAAACAACTTTATGTATAAATTATTTACTGACAAGTCTGAACTCTTTGAGTGTGATATTAAATTAGAGGGTGCTAGTCTAAGTAAATCAAAAGCACGTTTAGTAGTTGAAACATCAGACTACTCATTACTTTTTAACGGATCTATTAGTTCTGGAGGAAAGTGTGAAATTCCCATTAGAAAATTAAAAGGTTTAATAGATGAAAATACTTCAGGTAATATTCGTTTAGAAGTTATTGCTGAAGATACTTATTTTACACCATGGGAAAGTGATTTTGAAGTAGATGCAAGTAAAAAAGTAACTGTTGAAGTTAAATCACAAACAACTAAAAAACCTATTGTAGAAACTAAGATAAAGGTTAAAGTTAAAAATAAAAAACCAACAATTACTGAAACACAACACGTTATAAATTTATTCAAACTTTTAATAAAAGACGATATAAACGTAGACAATATTTCTTATAAGCGGAACGCACTGAACAACATAGTAGCAACGTACCTACAAGAAAATCGCGTGAAAAATACGGGTAAGGTGATAGATGGTGTATTAAAAGTTCTTGAAAAAAAGAAATAAAAATGGTTATAAATGGCAGTCAACGACTTTACAGGACAAAACATACAGGACACTTATCAAAAAGTAGTCCAAACAGATGGGACTAACCTAGCAGACGGAACAGGTAGTCTTCTTCCAATTTCATTTGATGGAAATAATGTAATAATTTCAGGTTCTTTAACAGCAACTGAATATAGTGTTTCTTCTTCTGTTACTAATATAGTAATTGCAACTTTATCAGGTTCAACTAAGTTTGGTGATTCTACAGATGACACACATACTTTTACAGGAGACATAACAGCCTCAGGCAATATAAGTTCAAGTGGAGATGTATATGCACATTCACGGTTTTATCTTCGTAACAGAGAAGCACTTGATGCATCACCTACTCTATTAGGAATTAATGAACAAAGTGATTTTACTGATGGTGTAATTATTAATAGAACAACTTCTCCAAAACCAATCCTTTTAAATGGTCATATAACAGCCTCAGGTAATATAAGTGCTAGTGGAACTATAGACGTGTCTAATTCTATCAGGACAGGTAATTCATTTATTATTAGTAGTGAAACAGGAACCGATTTAGAAGTTGCATCATTTAATGAACTATATACACCACCAACGCTACTTCTTGCAAATATTGCAAGTCCTATCGAAATAGGTAGATCTCCTCTTAGCCCAACCACATTTATAGGTAACATAACGGCTTCAGGTGCTATAAGTGCAAGTGGAATAATATCTGCAGAACAGTACAGGCTTTTGGATGGTACCGTATTAGCTCAACTGGAAACTGCAGCTGGACTAAAGACAACAGCAATTGGAATTGAAACTAATGATACTCTAATTGAGGGAACAAACATTATATTAAATGCATCAGTAACAGCCTCAGATAATATAAGTTCAAGTAGAACAATAATATCTAATCAATTACAATCTTTTGGTTCTAGTACTAATACATTAGCAGGACCAACTGCAATAGGTGGTTTTGTACCAGTACATCCTTCAAATGTTTTACATGTTGAGGGTTCATCAAAATTTATATCACACATAACAGCATCAGGAAATATAAGCGCAAGTGGTACAATAATAGCAACTGGTGGGTTTGGAACAATAAATGGAGGAACTTTTTAAATATTTATAATAGAATAAAAATAATATGGCAAGTACAATAATAACAAAAAATGGAACAGGATCCGCAGTACCTTCATCATTAACTCATGGAGAATTAGCTATTAATGTTGATCATGGTAATTTGTATTATGGGACCTCAGGCTCAACTGCTGTCTCATCTAGTTTTATTTTTACAGATATAAGCGCAAGTAACCTAAAAGTAACAAATGACATAACAGCATCTGGAAATATAAGTTCAAGCGGAACTATTATAGGTGGTGGGTTAAACATAAATGGTACAACAACATTTAATGATGGAAATATTACAAATGTAGGAGCAATTAACGTTGATGCTATAAATGATGATGCCTCAGGAGGTGATACTAATATTGCATTAACTAATACAACACTAAATATTGAAGTTGGTGGAGAAACACTTTTAGAAACAACAGGTACAACAGCTAAATTTAGTGTTCCAATTGAAACAACTTCACATATAACAGCCTCAGGTAATATAAGTGCAAGTGGCGATTTATATTCAGGTGATAAACTTTATATTAATAATAAAGAAGCACTAGAGGATCTGGGTTCTTTGTTAGGAATTAATGAACAGAGTGATTTTGGGGGAGTACAGATTAATAGATCTAATACCCCTAAGCCGACTATTTTATACGGTAATGTAACAGCCTCAGGTAATATAAGTGCAAGTGGGAATATTTTAGCAAACACGGGAACAGGATCATTTGGAAGAATAACAGCTGATATTGGTCTATTTGGTACTGCTACTACTACAATAGGCGATAATATAGACACAACAGGTAACATAACAGCCTCAGGACATATAAGCGCGGTAGACATAACAGCCTCAGGAGACTTTGTTGGTACTGATTGTGATCTTAGTCGTGATTTAACAGTTGGAAGAGACATAAGATTAATTCGTAATTTTAGTTCAAGTGGAAATATAACAGCTTTTAACTTTATAGCTACAGGTTCAGGTGCTGCTCAAGGAAACATAACAGCTACTGGGACAGGTTCATTTGCACACATAATTGGTACCAAAATTGTAGGAGCTTTAACAGGAGATGTTATTGGAGACGTTACAGGAGATTTAACAGGTGAAGCAGATACAGTAGCAACAATTGCAGGTTTAGCCCCAAATACAGCAACAACTCAAGCAACACAAGGTGCAATAACATCATTAGGAACACTAACAGGGTTAAATGTTGATGGTAATATAACAGCCTCAGGAGATATAAGTGCAAGTGGAGATGTGTATGCAGATCGAATTTTTTCAGAGGGAGAGAGATCAGTAGAATATAATGGCTCTTCTATATTAATAGGTAATACATCTACTCCTTTAATTTTAAGAGGATCATCAACTAACCTTAATCAAGCTGGAGGTCTATTTGTATCAGCAGGCCCCATAACTGCCTCAGGTAAT
>Ga0209383_1002705_pt1 | contig 10239 bp, 13 predicted proteins | sample CoawatmetaG02DNA_FD_187510 | JGI IMG/M metagenome (GOLD analysis project Ga0209383, IMG submission 187510) | Marine microbial communities from the West Antarctic Peninsula - Coastal water metaG029-DNA (SPAdes) (version 2) | ecosystem: Environmental > Aquatic > Marine > Coastal ... | reverse complement strand
TGGATCTTCACCTTCAAGTCTTTCAACTTCTTGTGGTGGAAGGCCAATACAGTTTTGCAAACCCTTCTCTTCATCTAGATCTAAGTACAAGAACATGTCTCCGTACTTACACATTGTTCTTGCCCAGCCAAAGAGGTTGTGTTCGATATTCATTATGTTAAAATAGAGAGAATGAAGAATGTATTTGATTTCGTCGTTTGGACATTTGACGTGAAGCATTGGATTTAATGCTGAGTGAGTTGTCATTTCATCTGCATAGATATCTAAAGACGAAGCGATCTCTGGTGTGAATTCCATTTGGTCAAAGTCAACATAACGCTCACTACGATTTCTATTCGTAATCATATTCAGAGCCATGACGTTCATTGGGTTGTATTCAGTCTTTTTGAATTGCTGTCCCGACGCGGTTCTAAATCTTTTTGCGTAATTATCTAAATGACGCCGCCTTAATTGTCTACCCGATTGGGTTCTTCTCTGAGTTATAGGTCCAGAGAACATTCTCGTTAGAGATTTGAACAAGTCATTCTTGTTATTATTAGGGTTTCTTTCGTTGCGAGCCATTTTTTATCCTTTGTATATCCACAAAAAGTTTTTTGTTTTTTCTATCTCCTCTTCATGTTTTTGCGCGAACGTTTCGTTATAAAACTTTTGGCCCTTGACTTGAGTGTTCATAGTCGTTGTCGACATCATCAAACCACCGATCATTGCCTTTTTGTAAGCCATGTCTCTTTCGTTTTCTGAGAGGGCTGTGTCGCGTACCCAGCAAGCAATTGCGAGAGACATAACCAAATCATCATTGTAAGAGCGCATCGCTTGAGGCTTCCCGTTGTGCCAAATAAAAGTTTTTAGTTCGTGAAAAACACGATTGGAGTGTATACTAATTAGTTTGTTCCTGACGTACTCTTCCAATTTAGCTACAATTAGCGGTCTGGTTTTTGTTGATGTTGTGAAGCCAAGCACGGCTCTGTCGTCATTCTCGCCCAAATAGGACTCAACATATTCATGAGTTGATTTGATGGAGTAGTATATTTTTTTATACTCCAAGTCTTTTAATTTCTCAAGTATTGCGATTCCAATTCCATTATTTTCTACAACCAGAAGGCACGTACCATACTCGCTACCAGCAGAGTAGAGTATATCTGCATACATATCCAAATCTGGTTTTCCTTGATATTCAGCAACGACCGTCATAGTATCTATTCTTAAGATGTGAAAGCAGCTAAAATCCGCACCATCTCCTCTGGCGACATCAGCCACAAGAAGGTAAGGTACACCCTCTTCATATCGATCCCATATCCAATAGTTCCTATCATATCCAGTTTTATATTCTGGTTCACGAATATCTTGAAACAATCTTTGAAGGTCTGCTGGATTAATTACTGTTTCTCCGGATGCATTGAAGGAGCACTCGAGCTCCTGCGCGATTTGGCGTTTTGACATGTTTCTTGTTTCTTTCTCGAACCAAGCGTCATCTCTATCCGGGTGTACATCCCAGTGAAGCTTCGTTGGGAAGAAATCATTCGTTTCTGTTTCAGCTTCAGTGTAAGTTTTGTGAAACCAGTTCCCAACGCCGTTAGGGGTGCTCAGAGCTATGCAGCGACCACCTGTAGACAAAGTAGGGTAAAGACCCGTCCAAAGATCTTCGAGGCCGTCAACGAACGCTGCTTCGTCAATAATGAGAAGCGACAAGGCTTCTGAACGACCAGCATCGCCTGATGTGGTTCCGGCTTTTACTTGAGAGCCGTTTGTCAACTCAAATGATTGCTTGTTGTCTGTTTGAATTTTTGCAATCAACATCCACGACGGAAGGTTTTTGAAGATCATCTTGACCTTCTTTACAAGATTCACTGCTGTAGATAGTTTTGTTGCGATTACGAGAACATTCTTTTCTCGATGAAACAACATAAACCAAGCGACGTATGCTGCAGATATCGTAGAGATTCCCAACTGTCTTGCTTTTAAGATTACGTTAAAACGATAATCGTTAAAGTTCTTGAGCATGTCCTTTTGATAATCATAAGTCTTAAAAGGTATTTGGCCATGCATTGGGTGGGAGATTTTACAATAGTTATCAATAAAATACTGTGGATTTTTTCCGCACTTTACAAGCTCTTTAACGATTTCATTTTTGGTGAGTTTCATTTAGCCTCAGTATTTATTCTTCACGATATCCTTTTCCGGTCACGAAACTTCCTGCTTTTTGAAGAAAGGATCTATTTCCCGATTCGTCACCACCACCCGATTCAGCTGCGGCTTGTTTTTTGGCTCTCTTTTTAACACTTTCCATTCCTTTGATAGCTTCAGATGCAGATGCAGAAATATATCCGTCTATCTCTTCCCCTGTCGCATCTCCACTAGATCTAGATCCAGAAATACTTTCTAATTCATTTAGTCTCCAGATTTGGTTCTTAACTAAGGCACTTCTGATTTCCCTGATGTACTTTGGTGCATGTTTTCGTAACAATTGTCCATAGTAGCCACTCAAGACACGTTCCATAATTTCTTTTTGAGCATCACCCATCATTTCTTTGACCAATTCATCGGCTCGAGCATTGATTTCATCATTACTTCTTGATTGGGCACCATCGGCTGCTGCACCAGCTCTTCTCTTTTTTTCCATATCATCAGCTGAGTGCTTGCCTAGACCGTGAACACCACGCTCGGCTGCGGCGTCTCTACCGCTGGAGCGATACTCTCCTTCATTCAAAACTAGCTGTAACTCTTCTTTGATGATACGCTTTAGTGTTTCTTTTGTGAGTTTCATTTCTGATTATCCTTTGGGCTGATCTTTTCATTTTGCGGTCGCTTTGCTTTTGTAGCTTCCAAAAATTTCTTTGTGATATCTCGAGTATTAGTTTCGGATGGGGCATTGATTTGATCCATCTTCAATCCGCCAATCTTATAGTGTTGATACGCTTGTACGAATGTACGAACTCGAGATGTGGCCTGTACAATTACTTGTGGATCACCTTTCGCTGTTAGCGATATGGATTTACCAGTAATTGTTTTATATTCTTTTTGTAAGAATTTTTTTACTTCGTTAATTGTTCTAGTGATCTCGTTTTCAAATCCATCGTCCTTTAAGTCTCTCATCATAACATCGGATTGATAGTTAATGATCATTGAGTCTCCGTAGAATTTGACTTTAAAACCATCGATGCATCGCTTATCAAGAAGAGGAATTCCCTCTTCTCGTTTGAGACCTATCTTACGAACTTGTCCGTCAAGGGAGTAGTTTTCCATGTGCTGGCCGCCGTCGTATGAACCGTTGGCTGCTGCTTGGGAAAGTCCCTGTATGATTTCTAATGTTTCTTTACTCATTGTTCCATCCCAGGACTCCACCGACCAGCGGGTTTAAAATGCTTTTCCTGTTTCGTAAGCGACTCTATGTTTCTAGCATTAGTCACTTCGCGATCCGGAACAACTCCTCCTGGAACAATTCCGGATTCTTGGATTTCTTTGTACAGGTCACTGTTTAATTGGTAGAACTTGTCACCAATTCTCAGCCAAAACCGTTGCTCTCCACTATTGGAACTATTTATCGTTAAATAGGGGGTTGATTCGGCAGGCTCTTCGCTCAACATTGCAGCGAGTTCTTCTTTGATAATTTGTTTTAATGTTTGTTTTGTAAGTTTCATTTGTTTGGTCTCCAACCTAATTTCCATCTTTCTTCTCGGCCTTCTATCCATTGGATGTAACATTTGTAACAACAATCAAATTTCGTCATGTAAAGATCATCAACGGATTTGAATGAATAAGTGTTGCAAGTTGGACATGAACGCTCGGATTCTTTATTAAGTAGTTCTTTTGAAATTAAAACTCCATCAAACTCTACTCTCTCGCTTTCTGTTTTATCGTTACAATAGTTCGACTTAAGCTCTGCTAGATATCCTTTTTCTTTTTCATCATCCCATTCTGATTTGGGGTTCACTACGGCTTCTTTACCGTATCTTTCTGCTATGGCCTGCTCAACCTTTATAGCGTAATTTGGATCTTCTTTACTCACTTTCACCTCGTTTTTGCCAATCGTAAGAAACTTCGTCTTCTTCGATGGGACCACCTTTTGCCCAAGTATAACAACTCCTAGCGGAGTGACACTTGAAATTGTGCATCCAACAGTAACCAAGTCGACCGTCGTCATCAGATGTTGTTCCAGGCATACACTCATCCATTCTGGGGCTGATGTCAAAAGCGACGCAGTTTCCACAAAGTGACTTTTTTGCTGCTTTTACATCTGTATCCCAATGGACAGCTATTTCATCCCAATAATCTCCGGGATCATCGACATTTAAAGGTCCATACTTAATATGCTCAGCTTTGATTGCCGAGTCTCTATTTTTTGTATTCAGCTCTAGATCTTGAGTTGGTTTGGGACAAACCATATCAACTATCTTTTGAGTCATTCTTTTTAATTTAATTCGTATCATTTATTTCCACCACTGCATAATAAGTCGCAAGAGAAGATGCTGTTCCAAGTGTAAAGCCACCGAAGAAGATCCACATAGACCTTTTCGGATTGACGTGCTTACGTAAGGTTTGGATTTCCTGATCACGGATTTCCATTAATGCCTCATGCTTCTTTTGCAAAGTTTCCTGTTCAATGCCTAAATAGTCAATCCGGAGTTGTTTTTCCGCTAATTGAAGTGAATAATTTAAAGACATTTGGATCTCGCATTGTTGTTCTGCAAACTCTTTACCTGCTATTATCGAAGCAACTGCTTCGTCGTTAAATAGCCTACCGCCAAATGGAGCCGCCTGACCTTTATCTAGAGAGGTCATAAGCGGCTCAGCGGAAACTAATGAAATTAGCAGTAGAATCATTTTAGTTTTGTGATGTTATATTCTTCCATCAAGATGCGATCTATTGTATCAGGATCCTCTTTGGCTTGCTCAATTAGCTCAAGCGTTCTCTCAATGTCGTGTCTTTCCAAATCTGTCTGCGCAGTGTTTCTTCTTTTCATTAGAGCGAGTCGTGATTCAGAATATTTTTTTCTTGCCAAAGCCTTATTCAGTCTTTCATCAGAGGCTGTTTTGACAATAACTTTAATCTCTTTTTCTTTTGCCGAGGCAGATGCTTCAGCCACTTCAACTTGTTTCTGCTTGGTTTTTCTTCCAAGAACAAACACAAACAAAACAACAAAAGCAGAAACGAGAAGTTCCCACTTATCTTTAATCCAATTCCACATCATCCATGCCTCCATGCTTTTGCAAAGTCAATTGCTGTTTGGCCGCTAATGTAAGTCATGGCAATCATCCCCCATGTATCAGCGTCTAAGCCAACCTCTAAATATAAAAGGGCTGTAGCGACAGCGAACACAAGGAGCTTTCGTGAGATTGCTCTTTCCATTACGTTATCGATAACGCCCTTTTTTTCTTCTTGATTCTCGTTAGAGTCTTTCATAGTTTTTCCCCCTATTATTTGACCCTAACTAGTTTGACTATCTACAAATTGACGTGCGCATATCCATCAGTCTTGTCGATTTCGATTGTCTTATCGACGACATCCTTAAGCGTATCGAGGTGCGTGATTAGCAAAACAGTTTTGAACTGAGCCTTAATCATCTGCAATAATCTCGTGAATCCTTCCATATGGTCTGCATCTAAAGCAGTTGCCGGCTCATCTAAAACAAATAGAGATGGCTTTGGTAAAGAAGATACCGAAATCAATGCAAGTCGAACAGCCATAGAGGCAATAGTTTTTTCTGCACCAGAACCCATAGACAAAGGTCTATGGTCATATTTGGGGTGTTGCAAATAAATTTCCAACTTGTCTCCATCTTCTGCGAAGAATACTTGGAAGTCTACAATTGAGGAAAGTATTTTCTGAATTTCTTCATTGATAACTGGTAGCATGGATTTGATAACCTCGTATGAAATACCGTTGGGATGTGTGGCTTGGACAAACAAATCATAAGCAATGTAGTCACGTTCAGCATCCTTGATTTGCTTTATTCGTTCTTGTGCTTCTTCGATTGTCCTCTTTGCAGAACCCTTCTCGGACATAAACTCAAGTACTTTGGAGTCGCACTTCTTAATCTCAGTTTGCTTTAGAGAGACAGTCTTGTTGATTGCTTGGAGGTCTCGACGCAATGAGGATAGATTCTCATAAGCTTCGATGTTGTCGTTGTAATAAGCAATGTCCATCTCGCAATCCTTGATTCTTCTGTCTAACAACGAGACCTTGCCTTCACAATTTTCCCACTGTAAAGACATATTGCGAACTTCCGATTGCCGATTGATTAACATGTCTTTTCTAACCTCGTAGTCTTTGATTGTTGCATTGAGACACACTTCGTCAAACAACGATGCTTTCATCTTTAAGTCTAACATTTGAGAGTTAAGATTCTCTATGTTCTGAATAACATCCATAATCGTGACCTTTGCCTCTTCTGCTTTCTTAACAAACTCGTTGTTACTACAGAAGTTACAATCTGGGTCATACTCGTGATCATGGAGCATGTCAATCTTGGATTGAAGCCTAGATCTCTCTCTTTTGGATTTCTCAACGGCTTTGTGAGTTTTGCTTATTTGCTCTTTGAGCATCACCAGTGATTGTAATTCTTCTCTAGCCGTGGTTGACTCTTCGAGCAAACTAGGTAATCTAAGATGCAAATCTTCGATCCTAGAGCGCTTAGAGGTAATCTCGGTAGATAGTCTATCCATCTCTTTGGAGTTCTTTGAGAGCGATTTTTGAGCCTTTAAGAGTACACCTTTTAGACTATCAATATCGAGATCTCTTTGAGATGCCGCTTCGACTTGCTCTTTTATGAGTTGCTGTTCTTCTCTGAGGTTTTGTAGTCTAGAGGTGTGTTTTTCACATAGAGACTGCTGCACCCCTATGTCTTCCACTATTTCTTCAAATTCGCTTTTTGCCCTGTCCAATTTCTTAGACCAGTCAACTGAATTTAGGTGCTTAATAACTCCACGCATTTCTGACGAATCTGACTTGGCAAGTTTGTGCATTTGATCAAAAATTTGCAAGTCAAGAAACTTTGCGAGTATCTCTTTGCGCTTTGTTGATCCTTCATTCAGGAATCCAAAAGAGTCATTCTGTGCAGCTAAAGAGGTCATCATGAAGTCTTCTAGTGACCCAAAAGTCTTTCGAATGTTCTCATCTGTCTTGTTTCGTGTGTCACCGTTCTTGGACTCTGCTTGAGTCCCAAGAGTAAGTTTTGTGAAGTCTAGTTCAGTTTTCGCCGAGATGACTTCTCTGCCTTTAGACTTTGTGGTTGTTTTCTCGAGGCTTCGAGTAATTTGATAAACATCATCACCGACAGCGATCTCGAGGTTACAAATAGCTCTTTCTTTGTTTTGATTGATGATATGGACATTCTTTCTTTCTCCTTTGGATGTAGTATTAAAAAGGCCAAACAAGGCAGCATCAATGATGGATGACTTACCTGAATAGTTTTTTCCGAAGATTCCAACAAGACCATTTAGTTTGCTGAAGTCAATAGAATTTCCCTTTCCGTAATTAAATAGGTTGTTCCAAGTCATTTTCCTAATATCCCAAAGAACATTTCTAGAAACGCCATCGCCATTGCTTACTTTCTTTAGATACTCTCTAGATAACTCCAATACTCGATCTTTAATCTCTCGCTCAACTTCTTTTGTTTTTAAAAACTCAATCAAGAACTTTTCTTGATTCTTCTCGTCTCTCATGTTAATCGCTTTACCAAGCTTTCCATCGCCCAATGGTCCCATGGAGCTGTGTTCCGCTTTGTTGATGAAACTAACAGAATAGGGTTTCCACTTAACTTGCGCATAATCACAGGCTCTTTTTAGCTTAGCAACAGGCAAGTTGTATTTCGACACTAGTCGCAACCTAGAACCCCTAGGTACATCTCTCTTAGGTAGTGTCCCATCCTTATTCAACTCAACAGTTATAAACGGACGAGGAGATCGAAACAATCGTTTCTCAACGCTATGCTTATCTTTTGAATGAATATTCCAAATAAGGTAACCCTTGAGTCCACTTTCTCCAAAGTTCTGCTGAACAGTAGAGCCAGCATACCATATTCTCTGCTCGTGATCCAAATATTGAGTTCTATGAATATCTCCCAACATGGCATAGTCGAAGGCTGCAAAAATAGATACATCGTCTTCTCCGTGATCCAAAGAAAAGTCTGATCCTACGAGAGAACCTTGGATTGCACCATGATACAGAGCAATGTTTACAGAACCATTATTTGATGGCTTTTGCCAATTGTCTCTATCGAATACGGAAAGAACATTAAATGTAAGACCTTGCTCTGGCGAATATTCACCAGAGTTTTTCAGTAGAGTGAAATTTGGATGCTGCAATGCTGCGACAATAGGTGTCACTGCATCTTGGCGATCTCCGTTTTTGAGATTTCCATCATGATTACCTAAAATCATAATAGTTGGTGCGATATCGGCTAGAGACTTAAGAAAGTCTGATGCGACCTCGAAGTATTCTGGGGATAATTGTGTCTTAGTGTGGGCCAAATCTCCAGTGTGGACAATATAGTCTGGCTGCTCTTGCTTTAGACTATCATAAATTTCCTTAAAAACATGACGATATTCATCATGATACTTAAGGTTTCTGATGTGTGTGTCGCTGATATGACTTATTCTAAACATTTTTTTCTTAATCATTTATCCTCCAGGATTTTGTTTCGTACTTCTAATGTAACACGTTCATCGTTGTGTGTCAAGTAATTTTCTTCTTCTTCTTCAAAAAAAAGTGGCCCACCGTTCATGTAGGTAAGAGACATAGTGTTGTACTCAAACCATTCAATAGCAGTTTCATATTCCCACTCGTAATATTTGCGTGTGCAGTCCATTAGCTGTTCTGTGTCATAGACCAATCGACCTCTGTCGAATGCCACTATTGATTCGTTGTAACACTCTTGTGGCTCTATTACAATAAACTCGTAACCTTTTTTGACGCCGTCGTCTATAAACTTATTCATGTTATACCTCCTGTTGTATAAGATAATATAACATGATGATGGTAACTTGTCAAGTTAATTAAGTAAGATAATCATCTCTGATGATACAACCATGTCGATATCTCCGAACAAAACAGAATACCACTTCATGCCCTTACTAAATTCTACTCCCAATAGGTCGTCAAAGCAGACAATCTCTAAAACAATTCCGACATTTGGAATTGTTTTTGACCTATAAGAATCTAAAAATTCCACGAGACTACCTACCTGGATTTCTTTCACATGTGACCCTCCACTAGTAAATAGTGTCGAGAGTGGCGGAAGTTATTCGATGTGGCCGGTTCCCACAACAGACCACTCTAGTTGCACATCGACATAGCCATTGAGACCTTCATAGGAAACTCTTTGTTGAGAAAATCTTGTCATGTGAATAGCAGTAAGTGACCAATAAGGATAGGCTTGAAAGTAAGATCCATCAAAAGACATGTAGCCACTGTCGGGACCTGAGCACGATGCAACGCCGAGAAGTTGGCTTCCGTCTGGTGAATAGCTTGCGATTGTGATATTAAACAGGTCTCCTCCTCCAGAGGGTCCCCACGAAAACTGTGTTCCAAACTTTGAAACAACTGCTGCGAAAGCATAGGACGGGTCCACATAACGCATCTCATAGGGCTCAATGAAGTCAAACCCGTGGATGGATCTGAATTGGAATGAGGTTCCGTCTTGAGTTTGTACATTCATTTGAGTGTCTCGGTCATATTGTGACTCAGTTAAGAACCCGCTGTAAATGTTCGAGTTGTTGTTAAATGCTGTGAAAGAGTTCGGATTGCCGAAGACATTGATTGATGAGCCAATGTTCTTACCTTGCACAGAGATGGCAACAGGATTTATAGAACTGACGCACTGTCCTGATGGTGGATACCATGTTGGATGAGCCTCGCTTATTTTATCGTGGAACTTCGCGTCAAACTGGATGGTGATCTCTTGTGAAACACCCATGCATTGTAGGCAAGCAATTTGTTCTAGATTGTAATTTACGAGTCCAACAGTGCCGTTTAAAGGCTCTGAGGAGGGCTCAGTTGATGGTTCGACTGACGGCTCGTTAGATGGTTCCGTAGCTGGTTCTAAGGAAGGTTCAGTTGCTGCAGAGTCTACAACTTGAGTTGCTGTTTCTGTTGTTTGAACTTTATCTGTTGTTCTAATCCCGATGTCTCCACCGCACGCATATAATAAAATCGCTAATAACATGATGACTCCTAATGCTCAATAATCGTGATGTATCCGAGGAACTCGGCTCGTTCATATTCTAGATCATAGTAGTTCA
>Ga0209383_1002695_pt1 | contig 10268 bp, 8 predicted proteins | sample CoawatmetaG02DNA_FD_187510 | JGI IMG/M metagenome (GOLD analysis project Ga0209383, IMG submission 187510) | Marine microbial communities from the West Antarctic Peninsula - Coastal water metaG029-DNA (SPAdes) (version 2) | ecosystem: Environmental > Aquatic > Marine > Coastal ... | reverse complement strand
GTCTTAACAATAATAGACTTTAATTTTAAAAGAAGTAGTTTATTAAAAAAATGTTTTTGAAAATTAAAAATATACCCAAAGTATTATGGAGTTCAGATAAACCTTTAAATTTAAAGCCAAAAATTTCAACTTTCTTTTTTTTGTGTCTTGGATTACTTTTATTTGGTTTGGGTGAGGGACTATTAATAGTCTCTTTTGCTGGAGCATCACCCTGGTCTGTCCTTGCACAAGGTATTGCGTTGAATGTTGATTTTTCTACTGGAATAATAACTATATTTGTAAGCATAGGTGTTTTGCTTCTTTGGATACCTTTAAAACAAAAACCAGGAATTGGAACAATTTTAAATGCAATAATTATTGGTTTAATGATTGATGTCTGTATAAATTTTGTATCAACACCTGAAAATTATATTTCTCAAATATTTTTAGCCATCATAGCAGTACTTACAGTAGGGTTGGGTGGTGGTATTTATCTAGTGGCTAACTTAGGAGCCGGACCAAGAGACGGATTAATGGTAGGTTTACAAAAAAAAACAAATTTACCCATTGCCACTGTTAGAGCCTTTCTTGAGATCACAGTAATGTCTATAGGCTGGTATCTAGGAGGAACCGTTGGGGTTGGAACTTTGTTATTTGCTTTTGGAATTGGCCCAGCAGTTGCTTTTGGATTGTTTATTGTCGGAAAAATTTTTAATTAAAGTGGGGTTCCAGATTTTTCGTTCTTTTTTCTATCAGTAGGATTGAGTATAGCTTTTCTCAATCGAAGAGACTTAGGAGTAATTTCTAAAGCTTCATCAGTATTCAGCATACTTAATTGTTCAGCAATTGACATTTGTCTAACTGGAGTAAGTACAACGTTTTCATCTGTACCTTGAGTTCTCATATTTGTTAACTGTTTGCCCTTCATAACATTAATGATCATATCACCAGGTTTTGGTGCTAAGCCAACAATCATTCCTTCATAAACAGGGTCATTATGAGTTACAAACATTTCACCTCTGGCCTGCAAGTTAAATATTGCAAAAGCTACAGCTTTTCCATTAGCCATCGAAATTAAAGCACCATTTTTTCTTCCATCCATTTCACCTTCAAATTTTCCATAACCATGAAATATTCTATTAATTACACCAGTACCTTTAGTTAAGGTTAAAAACCTACTTGTGTAACCCATTAAGCCTCTTGTGGGTGCATGAAAGATTAATCTTTTCTTATCTTTTCCAGTATCTTTAAGATCAAGTAATTTACCTTTTCTTCTATTCATTGAATCAATAATCTTTGATGAAAACTCTTCATCTAGATCAACAGTAATTTCTTCAATAGGTTCCATCCTATTTCCATTTTCGTCTTTTTGATATAAAACTTTTGGAGGGCTTACTGTCATCTCAAAACCTTCACGTCTCATTTGTGTTAATAAGATTTCAAGCATTAATTCACCACGACCACTGATTACAAAAGCATCAACATTATTATTTTGAGAAAAACTAATTCCAACATTATTCTGTGCTTCAGTAACTAACCTATCTCTAATTTGGGTACTTGTTAATTTTTTCCCCTCTGTTCCAGCTAAAGGAGAACTATTAACACTTATAGTTATAGACATAGTTGGAGGATCTATTGGTGTTGCAGGAAGTGGTTCATTTACTTCTGGATCGCAAATTGTATCAGCCACGTTAGCTTTTTCTAACCCTGCAATTACAACTATATCTCCAGCTTCACCAACTTCGATTGGCACTTTTTTTGTTCCCTCGTATCTAAAAATTTTAGTTAATCTACCCTCATCAACTATTTCACCTTTAAGATTTATTGCTTTGATGGGTTGATTAGCTTTTGCTGTACCTTGAGAAATTTTTCCCACCAAGCTTCTTCCCAAAAAACTATCTGCGTACAATAAAGTGGATAACATTGCAAAAGGTTTTGTCTTATCAAGATCATCAGGATTAACATGTTCTAAAATTAAATCTAATAGTGGATGAAGGTTCTCTCTTGGTCCGTCAACTTCCTTACTCGCCCATCCAGATCTTCCACTAGCGTATAAAACTGGGAAGTCCAACTGCTCTTCATTTGCATCTAAACTTACAAATAAATCAAATGTTTCATCTAATACCTCATTAGCTCTCTGATCTGCTTTATCTAATTTATTAATTATAACAATTGGCTTTAATCCTTGTTTAAGAGCTTTTGCTAAAACAAATTTAGTTTGAGGCATTACACCTTCAGCAGAATCAATAAGTAATAATGCACCATCTGCCATACTCAATACACGTTCAACTTCTGCAGCAAAATCTCTGTGGCCAGGTGTATCAATAATATTAATTCTTGAATCTTTCCAGTTGATTGAAGCAGGTTTGGCTAAAATAGTAATTCCTCTTTCTTTTTCTAACTCACCAGAATCCATCAATCTTTCATCAACAACCTCATTTTCTCTAAATGAACCACTCTGCTTCATAAGAGTATCAATCATAGTAGTTTTACCGTGGTCGACGTGGGCAATAATTGTGATGTTTCGAATATTGTTATTCATAATTTGAGGCTCTTATACATCAATTGAGTCATTTGAAAACTTAAAAAAGATGATTATTTCCTTATTAAAGCAGCTTTAATAAAAATATTCGCTTCTTGCGATTATTAAAAAAACGTATAGTTATCGCTATGAAAATTAGACGTATTAAAGGATTAAGAGCATATCTCCTTAAAATTTAAAAAATCTAAGTACTTAAATGGAAAACTTTAAATTACTAAAAATAGAAGATTCGTTAAAAAATTCATTGGATAAAATGAAGTTTACGAAGCCAACACCGATCCAAGCTATGGCAATTCCAGTTGCTCTAGAGGGGAAAGATGTTTTGGGAACAGCACAAACAGGAACTGGAAAAACATTAGCCTTCAGCATCCCTTTAATTAATAGACTAATATTAGATAAAAATGCATTTGCCTTAGTAATGTGTCCAACTAGAGAGCTAGCTAGCCAAGTAATGGCTGCAATTAAAAGTATTATTAGTGATAAAATCAATATTAAAACAGCCTTACTTATTGGTGGAGAGGCGATGCAAAAACAACTTAGACAGCTAGGTAATAGATCTAGAATAATTGTTGGAACACCTGGAAGAATTAATGACCACTTAAAAAGAAAAAGTTTAAATTTATCAGCTACAAAATACTTAGTATTAGATGAAACTGATAGAATGTTAGACATGGGTTTTACTCCACAAATAGAAATGATTTTAAAATATGTTCCAAAAGATCACCAAACATTATTATTTTCTGCAACTTTACCACAAAATATTGTTAGAATTTCTGAAAGATATCTAAATAAGCCTGAAAGAATTTCTACAGGTTCAACTTCAGTGCCTATTGCAAAAATCAAACAAGAAACCCTTCAGGTTTTTAAAGAAAATAAATATGATGAGTTAGTGGACCAATTTATAGCTAGAAAAGGATCAATTTTAGTTTTTGTTAAAACTAAAAGAGGTGCTGATAAAATGGTTAAACGTCTTAAAGAAGAAGGTCATTCAACTGATGCCATTCATGGAGATCTTCGTCAGAGTAAAAGAGATCGTGTAATCACTTCATTTAGAAAAGGGCTTAAGAGAATATTAATTGCAACTGATGTTGCCGCAAGAGGTTTAGATATTCCATTAATTCAACACGTAATAAATTATGATCTTCCACAAGTGCCTGAAGATTATGTACACAGAATTGGAAGAACTGCTAGAGCAGGAAATGAGGGTTCGGCTTTAACATTCTTAACTCCTGATGATAGATCAATGTGGAATGAAATTAGTAAATTAATTGATCCAAACTTTAAACCAGCACCACGTGGTGCAAAAGGAAACTCAAGAGGTGGAAAAAAAGGAAAAGCTCCATATAATAAAAAAAGAAAATTTAGAGATGAAAATAAATCTAGTTATGGAAGATCCAGCTCATCATCAAGAGACGGTGAAAAAAAAAGTTTTGGTTACAAAGGAAAATCTAGTTTTGGAGATAAATCAAAACCATCTAGTTATGGAAGATCTAGCTCATCATCAAGAGACGGTGAAAAAAAAAGTTTTGGTTACAAAGGAAAATCTAGTTTTGGAGATAAATCAAAACCATCTAGTTATGGAAGATCTAGCTCATCATCAAGAGACGGTGAAAAAAAAAGTTTTGGTTACAAAGGAAAATCTAGTTTTACAAAAAAAGATGACTCGAAGCCAACTGGTTTCACAAATAACCCAAAATATTTTGGAAAAAAAACATCTGAAAGTTCGTCAGCTGGTGCAGATAAAAAAAGCTCTAGTTTTGATGCAAAGAAGAAGTTTAAAAGTAGAAATGATAGACCTAAGAGTTTTACCTTTAAAAAACACAGTCAAAAAAAAGCTAAAGTCTAAGACTTTTTAGATTTCTCTTTTTTATTTTTTCTTTTTTCTTTCAGGCTTAATTTAGGTTTTTTAGCAGTACTAGAATCTTTAAATGATTTTCCACTGTATCTTTTTGACATATCCCAATCTTATAACGGCTTAATAAAAAAATACAAAACTTTCATTTCTAGAGTTTTAAACTTTTATAGGACATGCATCTGAGGTTGCATCTAGATAGTATGGTCACAAAATGATCAATAAGAAGTCATTTACAAATATAAACCTGTTATGAATATAATTATAAATTAAAAACTTATTAACTTTTAACTTAAGCTAAAATTATATAGCATTTAATTATAAAAATATTGGAGGATAAATTGAGTACAATTGGACTAGTGACAATGTATCTAATTATTCAGTTAGTGGTATTTTTTTCTATATTACCAATTGATGTTAATCGAAAAAGAAAATTTTTAATCCCAGCAAATGAGGTTGGAGCACCTGAAAATCCTAAAATTCTTAAAAAAGTTTTTTATTCCATTGGTATTACGACTATTATTTTTACAATAATTTGCTTATTGATGAAATATGAATATTTAGATTTTGGGAATATAATTAGTTAAAAAAAAGAGATGATGGATCAGATACTGTCTGTGGTTTATATGATAGGCGTATTTTTGTTAGTTCTTCCTGTTTTTTTGCAATCAAACTCTAAACTAAAACAATTATTAACTAATTTTGCTATTTGGATTATTGTAGTACTTATAATTTTAACAGTTATCTACATATTCAAAATATGAAAAAACTTCATTACAAACTTCACTGCAGATTTATAGTACAGATATAAAAAAAGGGCAGTAAAGACTGCCCTCTTAAAATTTTATTTAGAAAGAGTGGGATTACATGTGCCTTCCAACCATTATTGTTGATGTGTTAAATCAATTAATTCTATATATATAATTTAATGAAGTCCATAATGTACCATTATATTAGAAATAAAAGTAAATTATTTCCTAATTATAATATTCTAAAAAAAAAAGATTACACTAACCAGATTAAAAAGTTTTCAGAAAAAGGATTAATCAATTCCTATGAGGAATTATTTATTTCCTCTGATAAGTATTTACCAACATTTGATGATGGTTTTAAAGATCATATTTTTGCTGCTGAAGTTTTAAAAAAATATAATTCGATTGGCATTTTTTTTATTCCAACATCACCACTTAAAAATAATATAATGTTAGATGTTCATAAAACTCATTTAATTTTAGGTAAAGTCAAAAGTTCTGAAGCATTAAATGAATTAAATAAATATTTATACAAAAATAAAATTACTAAATTTTATAAAAATAATGAAAAATCAAAATATAAATCAGCATATAAAGGGCATATAGACGAGGATGATAAGAAAAAATTTAAAAAAATTATGAATTATTATGGTGATTTAAAATTGAAACATAAAATTTTAGATTATTTATTAAAAAAATTTGAAATTAACACTAAACCAAAAGATTATTATCTGAATAAAAAAGAAATCAAATATCTTAAATCTCTAGGAATGATAATAGGTTCCCATAGTGAAAGTCATACTTTGTTGTCAAGACTTTCTTATAGAGAACAATTTAAAGAATTAAATAATAGTAAAATTTTTTTGGAAAAAACAATTAATCAAAGTATTGATACTTTTTGTTATCCCTATGGTGGTAAAATTTCTTATAATGATAATACTTTAAAAATATTAAAAAAATTAAAATATAAACTTGCTTACAGTGTAGAATACAGAGATATATCCTTTAAAGATATTCAACAAAAACCTTATGAATTACCAAGATATGATTGTAATTTATTTTAATTTTTAATATGAAAGTTACATTATTTACTTCTAATAATCATAGGCATAATTATCTTATTAATTTATTGTCAAATTTTTGTGATGAACTCTGGGTAGTTCAGGAATGTAAAACATTATTTACAGAAAAAAATGATGGAAAATATCAAAATAAAAATTTTATTGAAAAATATTTTATCAAAGTTCTAGAGGCACAAAATAAAATTTTCAAAAAAGAATTTGTAAATAAAAATAATAAAAATATTAGAACTCTTCCAATTTTAAATGGTGAACTCAATAAATTACCTTTATCTTATTTAGATGATTTTCTTAAAAGTGATATTTATGTTGTTTTTGGGAGCAGTTATATCAAAGGTGAACTTGTAGATTTTTTAGTTAAACAAAAAGCAATAAACATTCACGCTGGAGTATCACCTTATTATAGAGGCACTGATTGTAACTTTTGGGCATTATATGATGATAATCCTCATTTAGTAGGTTCTACAATTCATTTACTTTCTAAAGGATTAGATAGTGGACCAATGCTATACCACGCTATGTCTAATTTAAAAACTAACCCTTTTGAATATACAATGTCTACCGTTAAGTCAGCATTTCACTCTATTGCTGAAAAAATTAAAGATGGTTCTATTTTTACAATTAAACCTCTTGCTCAGGATAAGGTCAAAGAGGTTAGATATTCAAAGAAAAGCGAGTTTAGCGAAGAGATAATAAAAGAATATTTTGAAAAGAAAATAGATTTAAATAGTAAAAAATTTGATAATTCTTTGTTAAAAGAACCATTCTTTCTAAATAATTAAAACTTTTCTTATGTTGTTTAATTCTATCTTCTTTAAAATTTTATAAAAACAGTGAAGCAAGAGACATTGAATAGACATTGAAGAAACATTGAAAAGTGAAAACAAAAAAAAACGCCAGAGAGGTTGATTTCTCTGGCGTTTTTAAAAACTTTTAAGGGTTTTGAATGGTTACATGCCCATTCATTAGATCATTAAGTATTGTTTTATCTAACATTATTGAACTTGGTACATCTTCGTACATCTGATTTAGCATCAAAAAACAAAGCAAACTCTAATCTGGGTACATCTTTCATAGTGGATTTAGAATGAATAGGAGGGATGACTTCGTTTTAGAGTTGGGTTAAAGTTAGATATGAGAAAACTATCTCTTTATATAATTTTGGTTTTAGTATTTTGTAATTTATCAGCGAATGCCAAAGATAAATGTGATGTGAATGAAAGAACAGTTTGGTGGACAATGTGTATTGGAACTGAATTAGATCCCTCAAACAATGGTTATAAGTATGTTGGTGAATGGAAAGAAGGACACCGACATGGTAAGGGAACTGAAACATTTGCAGATGGGTATAAGTACGTTGGTGAATTTGATTTTGGAAAAAGACACGGTCAAGGAATTGAAACAGATCCCCAAAATAATGGTTGGAAGTACGTTGGTGAATTTAAATATGGTAATAGGAGTGGTCAAGGAACTATAACGTTTAAAAATGGGTATAAGTATGTTGGTGAAATCAAGAAAGGAAAAAGACACGGTCAAGGAATTGAAACAAATCCAAGTGGTTGGACTTATACTGGTGAATTTAAGTATAATACAAGACATGGTCAAGGAACTGAATTAGATCCCCAAAATAATGGTTGGAAGTATGTTGGAGAATGGAAATTTGGCACGCGAGATGGCGAAGGAACTATAACGTTTAAAAATGGGTATAAGTATGTTGGTGAATTTAAAGATAATGAAAAAGATGGTCAAGGAATTGAAACAGATCCAGGTGGTTGGACTTATACTGGTGAATTTAAGTATGATACAAGACATGGTCAAGGCACCATTACATATGCAGATGGAGCAAAATATGTTGGTGAATTTAAGATTAATACAAGAACTGGACAAGGAACTTTTGAATTTCCAAATGGAGCAAAATATGTTGGTGAATGGGAAGATGGTTTAAGACATGGTCAAGGAACTGACATATTTCCAGATGGAGCAAAATATGTTGGTGAATTTAAAGGTGATCAAAAAAATGGACAAGGAACCCTATTTTTTGCAGATGGAGAAGTACATAAAACTGGGAAGTGGAAAGATGATCAACTACTTACAGCAAAAGAAGAAAAAACAGGCAGAAATTATGTGTATCAATATGCTTTAAAAAATGAAAATGCTTTTAGCAAACAAGATCCAACAACTTTCAAAAAAATTATATTTATAAAAAAAGAAATAATTAGTAATATTTCAAAAGTAGAAAACCACTCTTATAATGAGAGAACAAAAACCTTTAGATCATTTAGTTTTATAGCAGAATACCAAGACAATATCTCAATTAAACTATTTGTTGAACATAGAAAAAATAAAGGAGATTTAAAAAAAGCAGAAATTAAAGCATTATATTTTGCAAAAATGTATGGTCGAATGCCCCATTTTTTAAAAGAATATAATAAAAAAATATACATACACGAAGACAGAGGTAAGGATGATGGAACATGGTGGGCAACGCCTGATCAAAGAGTATTTCATATTAATGAATCGGTGTGTAAAAATATGAGTAGATTTTCTTTGTGCACGAGATTGATGATTCACGAATTGGCACATGTTTATGATAATGTGATCTCACCATCCAAATGGGGACAAGCAAGGAAGTTAGATAATAAAAAGTATTGTTCGAAATATGCTAAAAAAAATTCAGGTGAAGATTTTGCTGAGTCAATAGTTTGTTGGATTGGTGTAAGATATAAATCAAGTAAAATTAAAAATTCTAAATTTACAAAAATGAATGAATTTATTCCAAATCGCCTTAAATTTTTTGATGATTTAAATCTAAATATGTATCCCTACAAAATTAGCAATTAGTAAGAAAGTACCCCCTAACTTCACTGCAACTTCACTGCAAAGTTCACTGCAGATTTATAGTACAGACATAAAAAAAGGGCAGTAAAGACTGCCCTTTTATAAATTTATTTAGAAAGCGTGGGATTACATTCTCATTCTATTTACGACAGTACTCACTTATTTGACATGTACATTGTAAGTACATTGTTGAAGACCACCTAATCACACACAAGTCTAAAGGCAAGTGCTCATAAGTCTAAAGACAAGTACATTGAACATACGTATAATTAGTAAAAAAAGATACTAGGATTTAATCTTTATAAAAAAAGTAAAAACCACTAGGACCTTCTAATGTTTCTTTTTTTTCGTCATCAAATATCTCAATAGAATAACGTCCTGCATAAAATGTGCCGACCCTAAGTCCTATGTATGAATCAAGATCACGAAATTTAATAGTCCAAACTCTCTCTTTGTTTGAATAGGTTTGGCTAGTACTTGTATTGTACGGCACATCACTTTCATTTACTAATAACTTAACTTCATTGCCAATAAAATCTCTTAAAGTATTAATCTTTTTAGTATTTAGCACAAAACTATTATTTATTTCTTCTAATGGGTATCTACCGACTGGATAATTTACACGATCAGTACTACTTCTTGTGATCGAAAATTCAAAAGTTTTAGCTGAAGCGTCATTTGCTTTTTTTAAATCACTTTTAATTCTCTTTATTCGTTCTTCTATAAAGTATAAATTATCATCTGAAACTTTCTTACTTCCAATTTCAATTTTAGTTGTTATCTCTTTTTTATCTCGCCAAATTTTTACATCTACAATCTTAGAGTAATTCTTTTTAAGATATGTATTGATATTTGTTGGTTCTGTACCATCTATTTCTAAAATAATATCACCCGATTGTATTCCAGCAAGACTAGCAGGACCACCTTCCTGAACTCCGTTCACTCCTATCCAACTATTATAGTTCTCATTTCTTGCTCCAGGTTTCTCTTTAACTATACTGTAAAATGGTTCCTGTCCTACACTGTCCCACTTCATACCAACAAATCCTTTTCTTTTGCTATTTTCCATCTGTTTCAATTCATTCTCTAACTCCTCAACATCACTTCCAGTGACTAAATTTTTGTCATGTGCTCTTGCAAATTCTTTATTAATTCTTTCTCCATAAAGTCGATCAAACATTTCTTTTCTACTACTCTTACCGTCTCCCTCTTTTTTCCTACCTACA
>Ga0209383_1002682_pt1 | contig 10300 bp, 10 predicted proteins | sample CoawatmetaG02DNA_FD_187510 | JGI IMG/M metagenome (GOLD analysis project Ga0209383, IMG submission 187510) | Marine microbial communities from the West Antarctic Peninsula - Coastal water metaG029-DNA (SPAdes) (version 2) | ecosystem: Environmental > Aquatic > Marine > Coastal ... | reverse complement strand
TAGAGGTTATTTTTCGTACGTAAAAAAAAATAACTTACTTGTAGAAAAAACAGTAGAAGAAAAAAAAATCACCTCTAATCTAGATTCTTTTAGATTAAAAAATTCAATGCTTTTAAAGGAAACTATCAATTTAGATTATTTAGACTATTTATATAGAAACCTTTTTGTTGTAGGAAAACTTGGAGAAAAGGTTTATCTAATTAAATAATTATGAACAAATTGCGTCATCCAGAAAAAGTTAACAAAGAATACAATCCTATCCAAAAAAAACCTTCTTGGATAAGAGTTAAAATAAGCAATTCAAATGTATTTGCAGAAACAAAGAAAATTATAAAAGATAAGAACTTAGTGACTGTATGTGAGGAAGCTGGTTGCCCTAATATTTCTGAATGCTGGTCAAAAAAACATGCAACATTTATGATTTTGGGTGATACATGTACTAGAGCATGCGCTTTCTGTAATGTAAAAACAGGTATACCGAATAAAGTGGATTTGGAAGAGCCTCAAAAAATTGCAAATTCAGTTAAAGAACTTAATCTTAATCATGTAGTTATAACATCAGTCGATAGAGATGATCTGGAAGATGGAGGGGCACTTCATTTTGCTAATGTGGTTACTTCTATAAAGTCACTTAACAGCAATACAACCGTTGAAATATTAACACCTGATTTTTTGAGAAAAAAAGATTCCTACAAAATTATAGTAGATTCTAATCCTGATGTTTTTAATCACAACCTAGAAACTGTCCCTAGCTTGTATTTAAAAGTCAGACCTGGTTCTAGGTATTTCCAATCATTAAACTTATTAGCTAACGTAAAAATTCACAATCCTGAAATTTTTACAAAATCAGGTCTAATGGTTGGTCTAGGAGAAACTAAAGATGAATTGTGCCAAGTAATGGATGACCTGAGGTGTGCTAATGTAGATTTTATAACTATTGGCCAATATCTACAGCCAACACCGCAGCACTATCCTATAAAAAAATTCATCACACCCGATGAGTTTGAAACCTACAAAGAAATTGCTTATTCAAAAGGATTTTTGATGGTTTCTTCTAGTCCTCTGACAAGATCTAGTTATCATGCAGGAGAAGATTTTGCTGTTCTACAAGCAAACAGAAAATCCGGAATAGAAAATTGCCAATAAAAAAAGTTGTAAAAAAATTTAATTTTCCTAAGAACGATTTAATAAAATTGATTTTGGATATTGATGATTATAAAGAATTTTTACCCTGGTGCAAAAGTTCGAAGATTTTAAAAATTGATGAAGATAGTATAAAAAAAATAATTCATGCAGATTTAGAGATAGGGTACAAGCTCATTACAGACACTTACACTAGTGAGGTTGTATTTGATAAAGAAAAATCTGAAATTATTGTTAGGTCATTGTCTGGTCCTATCAAAAAATTATCTAACATATGGTCATTTAAAGACATTAACGAATCTTCCTGCGAGGTTAGTTTTTTTATAGAAATAGAACTGAATAATCTTCTTTTAAACGCAATGTTTGGTAAATTTTTTGATATAGGTTTTGAAAAAATCCTTTCCTCTTTTGAGGATCGTGCAAAAGATAAATTGACCTAAAGAAATTCCTCAATAAGCTTTAAGGCTTTTATACAAGCTTTTTTTTGAATTTGCGCCCTGCTTAATTTTCTATTAAAAAAGTATTTTCTAAAATCAATTTTAGATTTTTGACATATGCCAATATATACCAATCCAACAGGCTTTTTTGTAGTCCCGCCATCAGGCCCAGCAATACCCGTTATAGACAAAGAGATATGTGATTTGCTTATTTTCTGAATATTTTTAGCCATAGATAAACAACATTCTTTGCTCACAGCACCAAATTTGAGAATGGTTTTTTTTGGAACTCTTAAAGTTTTAATTTTTGATTCATTTGAGTAAGAAACAATTCCAAGACCAAATATTTTAGAAGCTCCTTTAACAGATGTTATTTGACTGGATAGCATACCTCCAGTACAGGATTCTGCCAAAGATATTTTTATTTTTTTCTTTTGTAAAATTTTAACAATTTTATTTGCAAAATTTAAAGCCATAATAAAGTAACTATATAAATTGATAGAGCCGAAAATATACCAGCAATAACATCGTCTAACATTACTCCTAAACCATTTTTCATTTTCCTATCAATTAAATAGATAGGGTAGGGTTTTAAAATATCAAAAAATCTAAAAAAAAGAAAAGATAAAAAAATCAATATTAAAAATTCTTTGCTATAAGTGCTTGTATTTAACGGAACAAACAAAAGATAAAACAACGGTATATTTTGTCCAACAAATTCGTCTATTACAATCTCTTTTGCATCTACATTGCTAAAATGAGAAGATAATTTATCTATCAAAAAAGCACCAAGAAAGAAGATTATAACAATTATATAAATTAGAAAAATGCCCCTACTTTCTAGATACCCAATTTTATATAATATATAAAAAATTAGACATGTAACGAACGATGCTAAAGTTCCCGGAGCAAATTTTGAGTAGCCAAGCCCAAACATTGTTAGGATTGATAATAATAATTTATTGATCATATTTTAATACTGATAAAACTTCACATGCAAGGGCTTTATTTTGACCTATGATTCCCAACCGATCTGTTGTTTTTGCTTTAATGTTAATTTTTTTTTTATCTAGTTTGCATAATTTTGAAAGATTATTTTTTATCTTACCTTTGTACTTACCCAAATTAGGACTTTGTAAAATGATATTTAAATCAATGGAATCAATATTTATTCTTTTTTTTTCTAGCATCAGGACCACTTTCTTAAGAAGTAGCGAAGATTTAACATTTTTGAATTTAGTAATATTAGGAAACAAAGTTCCTATATCCCCTTCTTTGATTGCACCTAAAAAACTATCTATTAATGCATGCAGTAAACTATCGCCATCGGAATGACCCATTGGACCCATTCTAGATGGTATTTTGATACCTCCTACTATAAGCTTTCTACCTGCCACCATTTCATGAATATCGTAGCCTATGCCGTGGAAAGTGTTAACTGGGATATCTTTTATATGGGTAATTTTTTTATTAGCAACTTCGCCTTTAATAATTTTTATAGGTAAATTGTTCTTTAAAAATAAACTCGAGTCGTCTGTTAAATTTTTATATTTATTTAATTTATGCAAATTGTAAATTAAATTTAAATCAAAAGCTTGAGGTGTTTGTACTTGAAGAACTTCACTTCTAGGAATGATCTTATTTTTAAAAATAATAGTATTTGAAGATTCAATGGCGGGAATAACTGCATTAAATTTTTTTAAGTAGTTTATCTGCACATTAATCATTTTCGATGAAAAATAAGGTCTGGCAGCATCATGAATGAGTATCTTTGACAAACTGTGACTTTTTGCAATTTTTAGACCATTTTTAGCTGACAGAGCCCTGGTTTTCCCACCGTTTGTTATTATAATTTTTTTATCTTTTATGATCATACTCCCAAATTTAATGTAACTTTTTTTATCTACTGCTATTATTATCTTTAGAATTTTTTTATTTTTTAAAAATTTTTTAATACTATGATTTATAACTACTTCATCATTAACAATATTAAATTGCTTAGGTGTATTGCTAGCAAACCTTTTGCTATAACCACCAGCAAGAATTAGAGCACCTAAAGACATTTTATGATTTTTAAAAAATTAAACATGAATTATTTAATTGGATTTATCACTTTTTTATCTCTGTTGGTAGGTTTTTTAACGATACAAACTTTTGCTGGCAAAGGATTTATTGAACTTAACTCTCTAAATATACAAATTCTTTTAATAGTTAATTTACTACTTTTGTCAATTTTTCTGTCTTTTGTAATTTTTAAATTTTTTAGAGTTTACACAGAAGGAAAAAATTCAAATTTAATTGGAACCAAGACTAAAAAAAAATTTTTAATTTACTTTATTTCCTTATCTGCCATTCCAGGAATCGTTATTGCAATATTTTCACTATTAATTTTTAACTATAGTATTGAGAAGTGGTTTGATAAAAAAATTAACGAAACCGTTACAAATTCCGTTGAAATAGCTAAAGAGTATTTGCGTGAGCATCAGTCCTCTATCAGTAAAGATATTTTGTTAGTTGCAAATGACTTTAGTAGAAATAGCAAAAGATTAATTAATAACAGTAAAAATTTTGAAAAATATATTCAAATTCAAAGCAATGTAAGGTCTATCAAAAAGATTTTTATAGTATCTGAAAAAGGCGTTCTTCTACATAAGAATCCAAGGTTTGATATTAAAAAATTTATTAAGCCAGATGTTTATATTTTAACAGCAGCCAAAAAAGGGAAGCCTGTGATTATATCTAGCGCTTACACAAACAAAACATACGGAATGGTTAAACTAAGTGGGTTTGAAGATTCTTTTTTGTATGTAGTTCAGGATGTAGATCCACGAATTGTAAATTACTTAAAAGAAACTGGAAAAGTGTCTGAGTATTATTTTAACATAAAAAATAATATTTTTAATCTTCAGATAACTTTTATGATTATTTATATAATTATAACTCTTTTGTTAATATTTGTTGCAACCATTGTTTCAATCAATTTATCTAGCTACATATCTAAACCTTTAACGTATTTATTTGATGCTTCAACGGAAGTCGAAAGAGGAAACTATGATATTTATTTAAAAAACGAAAATTTAGATTCAGATTTTTCACAATTGTATACTACATTTAATAATATGATAAAGCGGATTAAGAATGATCAAATTAAAAAATCTCAGGAAGGTCGTTACGAAGCCTGGGAATTAATCGCTAAAAAATTAGCACATGAAATTAAAAACCCCTTAACACCAATACAGCTTTCTTTGGATCGTATAGACTCAAAATTTAAAAAACAAATAGTAAATGACAAACTTTTATTTCAAGATCACATCAAAACTATAAATTTGCAAATCTCAGAGATAACAAATTTGTTAAATTCTTTTTCTGAATTTGCCAGAATGCCAGATCCTGAATTTACAAATATTAATATTGTTGATCTTATTGGCAAGTCATTATTGCCATACAAAACCAATTATAGGCAAATATCAATAACTACAAATTCTAGTTTAAAAAAAAATGTGATTAAATGTGACAAAAGCCAAATATTTAGACTTTTCACTAATCTGATTAAGAACAGCGTAGAGTCTATAGTTGAAAAAAATGAAAGCAAAGGAAAAATAGAAATATTGATAGATGAAAATGATAATGATATTAATTTTTTGCTTCGAGATAACGGTGCTGGTTTTGAAATAGATCAGTTGTCAAGTATATCAGAACCTTATTTCACAACTAAACAAAATGGATCTGGATTGGGACTTTCTATTGTATCTAAAATTATTTTTGAACATAAGGGAAATATTAATTTTTATAACAGTAAAAATGGTGCAAATATTCATTTTACTTTTAGCAAAAACCTATGAAAAAAATTTTAATTGTTGATGATGAAAAAGATATAAGAATTTTACTATCCACCATTCTGAAAGAAGAGGGGTACAATTGTATACTCGCCGGAACAGTAAAAGAAGCTGAAGATATTATAGAAAATGATTTCTTTGATCTTGTGCTTCTCGATATTTCTTTGGATGATAAAAAGAAAGATGGAGTATATCTTTTGAAGCAAATAAAAAAATTTAATAAAGATATTCCTGTGATCATGATATCAGGTCACGCAACTATCCAAGTTGCTGTAGAATCAGTAAAACTTGGTGCATTCGAGTTTTTGGAAAAACCCTTTAATACCGATAGACTTTTAAATTTTACCAAAAGAGCTTTTGAAAACTTGGATCTGAAAAAAGAAAATAAAAACTTAAATAAGTTATTTTTTGATACATATAAAATTATTGGAGAAAGCGAAGAAATTAAAAAAATTAAGAGTGTAATTAAAAAAATATCTTCTACTGAAACAAGGGTTTTGATTCTAGGACCAGCTGGATCCGGAAAAGAGTTAGTTGCGAGAACTATTCACAAAAGCTCATTAAGAAAAGATTTCCCTTTTGTTGTTTGTAACGGTGCACTTTTGGCTCCAGCAAGTTTTGATCGAGAATTGTTTGGTGTTGAAAATTCAGATAACACTACAACTGTTGGTTTTTTTGAGAAAGCAAACAATGGAACTTTATTGATTGATAATGTTTCTGAAATACCACTTGAAACACAAACCAAAATTTTAAGAGTTTTGACTGATCAGAAATTTTATCGTGTAAATGGTAATAAGGAAATTTTAACTAATATAAGATTCCTAAGTACAAGTAGTAAAGATTTGCGTAAAGAAATAGAACTAGGAAATTTTAGAGAAGATCTTTTTCAAAGACTTTCCGTTGTAGTTATAAAACTACCTGATCTTAAAACAAGAACTTCGGATATACCTCTATTAATTGAATATTTTATGGAAAAAATTTCTAAGAACTTAGGAAAAAAAATAGTTTCAATTGATCCCAATTATATAAAATTATACAAACACACATGGTCTGGAAATGTTAGAGAACTTCGAAATTTAGTTGAACGTGTAATAATTTTATCTGATGGAACTAAAGAAAACATTGAATTATTGGTAAACGAAAGCATGGAGACAAAAAATTCAAATGAATCTAGTGGTTTTTTAGACTTTAATTCACCTTTAAAAACAGCTAGAGAACAGTTTGAAAGGGAATATTTGTTACATCAATTAAAAAAGAATGCTTCAAATATATCAAAAACAGCAGAAAATATTGGTATGGAGAGATCGGCCTTGCATAGAAAATTAACTTCTTTAGGAATTGTTTATAAATGAACATTATAATTTGTGGTGCTGGTAAGGTAGGAATTTCAATATCTGCTCAGCTATGTAAACAAGGTCACTCTATAACAGTTATAGACAAAAATAGTGAAGATATTCAAATAGTAAATGACACTCAAGATGCGAAAGGTATTGTGGGAATTGCAACATACCCCTCAGTGTTGGAAAAGGCTGATGCCAAGAATGCAGATATGATTATCGCTGTTACTAGAAATGACGAAACTAACATGGTGGTATGTCAAATAGCTCACTCACTTTTTAAAGTGTCTAGAAAAATTGCAAGAATTAGATCTAAAGAATTTTTAAAACCTATATGGAAAAATTTATTTACTAAAGATAATTTGCCTATAGATATTATTATTTCTCCTGAATTTGAGGTGGCAAAATCACTTTATAGAAAACTAGAAGCGCCTGGCACCATTGATAGTATACCATTTGCTGACAATATAGTTAGACTTTTGGAAATACAGATTGATGAAAAATGTCCTCTTGTTAACACCTCCTTATCTAAACTCTCTGAAATTTTTTCTGATCTCCATGCAAATGTTTTGGGTGCGATAAGAAAAGATAAATTTATAATTTTTAAAAAAACAGATAAGCTGTTAACGGAAGACAAAGCTTTTGTTTTAACCAACTCTAAAGAAGTAGACCGAACCCTTTCTATATTTGGTAGAGATGAAAAATTTGCAAAAACAGTTTTAATTATTGGAGCGGGTAACATTGGTCTTGATTTAGCAAAAATGCTTGAGGAAGACGAACAAAATCCTAGAATTAAAATTATAGAAAAAAATTCCGAAAGGGCAGAAAAAATTGCAACTGAATTAAATGAGGCAATAGTTATTAAGGGGGATGGACTAGATGAAAATTTATTAAAAGAAATTAATATTGATGAAATTGACACTGTGCTAGCGTTAACTGAAGATGATGAGGTAAACATTATGTCTGCCCTAATGTGTAAAAAAAAAGGCGTTAGGAGAACAATATCGATCACTAATAGTTCCAATTATTCACTATTGCAATCTTCTTTAGATTTAGACGATATTGTTGACCCTCGAATGACCACTGTTTCTACAATTTTAAAACACGTTCACAAAGGAAAAATTGAAAGTGTTTATACTTTAGACAATGGTGATTATGAGGTTATAGAGGCTAAGATTTTAGAAAGTTCTGAGCTTTTAAATTTGTCAATAGAAAAAGCTGCAATCCCAAGTGGTATTAAAATTGGTTTAATCGTAAGGAATAAGGAAGTAATTGTCCCAAATAAACAGACGGTCTTTAATGTAAATGATAGCGTGATTTTGCTATCTAGTAGAGAGAATTTGAGTAAAGTCGAAGAGTTATTTAAAATATCACCCTATTTTTAAATTATAAAAAATGAACTTTAGATCATTATTTTATTACCTTGGATGGTTTAACATTCCCTTAATTGGCCTCTGTTTTTTAACGATTATTTTTTCATTTTATTCTGGTCATGAAACAGGAATTGATTCTTACTATATAGTCTTATTAATTTCGTTTTTTTTTCTTATCTTAAGCAGAACTTTAAACAAAAATGTTGGATTAAGAAAATTTGATTTACTAATTTTTATTTTTTTAGGATGGATTATTTATCCTATTATTATAGCAATACCTTTTTATATTAGTGCTTATCAAATTGATTTATTTCAAGCGTATTATGAAAGTTTTTCAGGTTTTTCAGGATATGGGCTTTCTGTTTTTAAAAATCCTGAATTTGTCAATGAGCCATTGCTTTTGTGGAGATCGGGATCGCAATGGATTGGTGGATTTTATTTTTTATTCACAATCGTATCAATTTTATCAACTAGAGATTTTAACTTTATTCCATCATCTTATATTTCCAACGACACAAACTCTTTAAATTTTGAAATCAAATTTATAAAAAATTTTAGAAACCTATTTTACTCCTACTTCTTATTTTCTTTATTTATTTTATTTATTTTAAATTTTACAAATTTTAATTTATTTGAAAAAATTAATCTTATGATGACAGCCGTTTCTTCGGGTGGTTTCTTTATAAAACAAAAGTTATTTATATTTGGCCAACTAGACAAGCTTATAGTTGCAATTTCTTTTTTGTTAAGCTCTTTAAATATTTTTATACTTTATGAAATTTTTAGATTTAGTAAAAAATATAATTTTAAAGAAGACATTGTTCTAATAATTTTTTGCATTTTTTTGTCATTTATTATATTAATTGCATATTCTAATTTTGATAGTTTTTATAACATTTTATTGTTTGTCAGTACCTCCATATCCACTTCTGGCATTCGGATAAATGTAAGTGACGATATTCCTTATATGTTTATTTTGATAATACTTACTTTTATTGGTGGCTCAATATTTTCAACGGGAGGTGGATTTAAATTAATTCGAATTGTTTTTTTTATAAAAAAATTTTTAATAGAAATTACAAATTTATTTAGCCCATCTACTATATTAAAAAAGAATATTTTTGGAAGTGATAATACAATCAGAGACACTGACTATTATACGGTTTCATTAATTTTTATTTCCTACGGTCTCTTTTTTTTAACTGGCTGTTTTTTATTAAGCTTTGAGACCCAGTCTTTTGAGAGTATTTTTAAAATAATTTTTTTAACTCTTAACAACACTCTTCCAACTAATTATGTTAATAGTTCTTTTGAATTTGAAGACCTCACATATTTTTCTCACTCTTTTTTATTGATTATCATGCTCCTTTCCAAGGTTTATTTTGTGACACTAATAGTGTTAATTAAAAAAGCTATCTGGAATTAATCTTTATGTATTATTGTATTTACTCTCTTAAATAAGTTAGTTAGAAGGATTGAATATTGCGCTCTTAGCTCAGCTGGATAGAGCATCGGTTTTCTAAACCGAGGGTCGGTGGTTCGAGTCCACCAGAGCGCACCATAAATATGCATTTTGTATATCTACTGATTTCTTCTGGTACAAAAACCAATACTTATGTTGGTTACACTAATGATTTGTTTAAAAGAGTAACAATACATAACTTAGGTAAAGGCGCTAAATATACTAGGGGAAGACATTGGATTCTTGCTTACTATGAAATTTTTAAATCTAAAAATTTAGCCCTGAAAAGAGAGCATACCTTAAAAAAAAACCACAAATTAAGAAAATCCATAAAACACAATTATTTAATCAACTTATAGTTGTTTTCTGTATTTTTTTGATTAATTTTTGTTTTTAATCAGTTATAGTTTGTAAAAATAAACAAACATAAGGGGATACATTATAATGAAGATTATAAAATTCGCCGTTTCTATTTTTGCAGTACTTTTACTTGCTGCTTGTGGAAATGAATCGGCAAAAAAAACAAGTACTCTTGATACTACCAAAAGCCAAGATTTTGTTAAATGTGGAGTCTCTCAGGGACTACCAGGTTTTTCAAATGCTGATGCTTCTGGTAATTGGGCTGGTATGGATGTTGACGTTTGTAGAGCTGTTGCCGCTGCTGTTTTAGGTGATGCTACTAAAGTTAAATACACACCATTAAGTGCTAAAG
>Ga0209383_1002673_pt1 | contig 10328 bp, 6 predicted proteins | sample CoawatmetaG02DNA_FD_187510 | JGI IMG/M metagenome (GOLD analysis project Ga0209383, IMG submission 187510) | Marine microbial communities from the West Antarctic Peninsula - Coastal water metaG029-DNA (SPAdes) (version 2) | ecosystem: Environmental > Aquatic > Marine > Coastal ... | reverse complement strand
TCTTCTAGTTTTTGTAGTTGTATAACTAGGTCAGATAAACTTTCTACACCAGTTAAATTATTTACGTCTTGAGGTGCATCCTCAATAAACATCTTTTGTAGTTTTTCCTCATTCATTTATTTCTCCTCTTTCATGTATGTTAAATGGAGTTGAGTAATACATTTTTTCTTGTCTGTCCCAAGTTAATGTTTTGTACTTTCCATTGTTTATTTCGCAAGCTATGGCTGTTGCTAAAGCAATAACTTTTGGATCTCCAGATAACAATAAATAATCCTTATCTGAAAAATTTTTTAACAATCTTCTTATTCTATAAATTACTGGTCCTGGACTTCTAATTATTTGTGTGTCCTCACTTAAAAGAACTTTTATTTCACCAAACTTTTGTGCACCAATAATATTGTATTTTGGTCTACCAATTTTAGTACCAGGTACTTCTTGTAATAAATAAACTATAGGATCATCTGATTTTATTATGTCTTCATTTACTTTCATGCTTGACTTTTACTTTATTTTATATATGGTGTCAACCAGAAAGAAGAAATAATATGGATTATAAATTTAAAACTAAACCTTATGCTCATCAAATAGAAGCATTAGAAAAATCATGTAATAAAAAAGCATATGCTTATTTTATGGAGATGGGTACAGGTAAATCAAAAGTATTAATAGACAATATAGCTATGCTTTATGATAAGGGTAAAATTAATGGAGCATTAATTATAGCACCTAAAGGTGTTTATAAAAATTGGCAGGACTCTGAAATACCTACACATTTAGTAGACCACATAGATAAAAAAATGGTTCTATGGCAGGCTATGATTAATAAAACACAAGAAAAAAAATTAAACACTTTGTTTGAAACAGGTGAAGAACTACATATTTTAATAATGAATGTAGAAGCATTTTCAACAAAAAAAGGCCTTGATTTTGCCTTAAAGTTTTTACGTTGCCACGAAACATTGACAGCTATTGATGAATCTACTTCTATTAAAAACCCTTCTGCAAAAAGAACTAAAAATATATTAAGTTTATCTAGCCATTCTAAGTACAGAAGAATTTTGACAGGATCACCTGTTACTAAATCTCCTCTTGATCTGTTTACACAGTGTTATTTCTTAGATCCTTTTTTATTAGACTTTAGTTCTTATTATGCTTTTCGTAATAGATATGCAGAAATGAAGACAGCGCATTTTGGTGGTCGTTCAGTACAGATAATAAAAGGTTACAAAAATTTACCTGAATTATCTAATAAGATAACAGAATTTTCTTATCGTGTATTAAAAGACGATTGTTTAGATCTACCCCCTAAAACTTTTATGAAAAGAATTATTCAGCTTACACCAGAACAAGACAAAGTTTACAAACAAATGAAAAAATTAGCTCTTGCTGAGTTAAATGGTAAATTAACAACTACAGTAAATGTTATTGTGCAACTTATGAGAATGCAACAGATTACATGTGGTCATTTTGTTTCTGATGACGGCAAAGTACAAGAAATTAAAAACAATCGTACAAGTGAGTTGATGAATGTATTAGAAGAAATTGAAGGTAAAGCTGTTATCTGGGCTCACTATCGTCATGATATAGCTACAATTGTAAAAGCAATTGAAGAAGAATACCCTGGTTCTGTAATGACTTACTTTGGTGACACAACTACAGAAGATAGACAAAAAGCAATTAAAGAAATACAAAACCCTGAAAGTAAAATTAGATTTTTAGTAGGTACACCACAGACAGGTGGGTATGGAATTACACTTACTGGTGCATCTACAATGATTTACTACTCTAATGGTTATGACTTAGAAAAAAGACTTCAATCCGAAGCTAGAATAGATCGAATAGGTCAGAAAAACTCAATGACTTACGTAGATATTATTGCTGAAAACACAGTTGATGAAAAAATTGTTAAAGCTTTACGTAAAAAAGTAGATATTGCTTCACAAGTAATGAATGAAGAGTTAAAAGACTGGATTTAATCCAATAAAATGTAGGACTAACGTATGGCGGCTACAGTTTTTCAAGTAACACTATTATAACTCCACCCATACCTGTAATAATTGCACCCATTGACACCAGTAATATTCTTTCTACTCTAGTAATTTGATTCTCTAATTGATACATCTTATCACGAGTTTGCTTCTGCATAATTCTGCATAGCTTCTCATGTGATTCTATTTTTTGTAAAGCATTATTCAACACTACACTACTCCTCTGTTTTTAAGTCTCATTGTTTTTTCTTCGTTAGTTAAATAAGCATTGTCACTTGCACTTAATCCTGTCGGTGAAACGTTTGTGTTAGATACAAATTGTTTTGCCTCTACACCTGGTGTTTCTGGTAAAGGTGTTTGAGAAGGTGCTTGACTAAATGGACTTCCTGGCACAACTAAGTTTTTAATTTTTGGTACAACTTTATCTAAGAAACTAGGTTCACTTTTAATGTTACCTCTTTCATCATACACAATATTCCCTCTTGCATCTCTTATAGCTCTAGCTTCAGCCGGCTCATAGCCATTAGGAAAAAATTCTTTATCTTCATAAGATTCTTTTACTTCGTCTAATTCATCTTTTGGAAAAACAAAATCTTCGTTTAAAGAATAAATAAAATTTTTACTATTTTTATTTTTTTGTTCTGTAACTCCTTCTAAAACTTTAACTTTACTTTCAAACCTAGGTTTTGAATAATTTATCGGAGTAAAAATACCATCCACTAAATTATTAACTATTTTTTTATTAATTTTAGCTTTTTTTAAAATGTCAGCTATCGTATCAATATCAAGATCTAACATTTCAAAATCTTTTATTTTCATATACAAATCTCTTTGTATTCTAAAAGCTTCATCTTGCATTTTTTCAAACTCATTTACCATTATAGAAGGTGGTCTGTTAACATAGTCTTTAGATTTATAAAATTTTTCTGTTTCGTCTGTTGCCCTTAAAAGTCTATTAGTGTTAGAAGCCATAAATTTTAAATCGTTTTTAACATCTATTCTAATAATTCTAGTTCCTGTAAACAAAGCCGTAAGTTCATCTCCAAGTTTTGCTAGCTTACCTTTTCCAGTAACATTACCTTGTAACGCATCTTTTATTTTTCTACCTGTTGATATTAAACCAGGCTCTGCTCCTTTAATAATATGAACAAGGGACTTATTAAATTTATCTTCTAACGAATCGGCAGGAGAATAAATATAGTTTCCTTCTGCTGTTCTACCACCACGTCCTGCAGATAAAAAATTACCACTATTAACATCCTGTATTCTTTCATAGTAAATAGCTGGTGAAAGAAACGGTTGTAACAGTTCCATCACAGGTCCTCTTTCAGAAAAAAATTGATTCATTACGTAATCATCAATATCTTCTGGCGCTATATTTTGTTTGTCAGCCATTGTTATAAATGCTTCAAGTGGTCTTTGTAAAACATCATAAGGACTAAAGTATGACATATTAATAGCTGCTGATTCTCCATCTTTCCATGGTTCAATACCCATTAGATTAGAGTTTTGATCCCAAGGTGCAGCTCCTGAACGACCGTATGCATCCCATTGCTCCTCTTTAGCACCTGTTAAATAGTTAGCTACTGTAGTTGCTCCTTTTCCTAAACCTTGTATTGCAATGTAACCACCTATCAATTGTTTGTAAGCCATTTCTCTTATTCTAGGGTTGGGTGAAGACATAATACTTTTTAAAGACATGGCTACAGAAGTTGCACCTGTTCTTAATATTTCAGCTGGAAAAGAAACGAAGTTACCTATGACAGGTATGTTTCTTATGCCTTGTATTACTGGTGGAACTTTACTGTAAGTTGGATAAGAGTTTCTCAACATAAAAGCAGCCGCTTCATCTAAAACTTCATCAAAACTTTTTAATTGTCCAGTCATTAGATTTTTTTTATCAAAAGAATATCTTTGTAATTTAAAAAAGTCTTCTACTTCTTTTATATTTTTAAACGCTGCAGACAGATCTGATTTAAAAAATTCAAAACCATATCCTTTCCACATGTTATCTCCGCCTGCATATACTCTTGCAACTTTTTCTGTAAGTTTAGAATTTGCAAAGTATTCAAACAACTCTTGTTCTGTTTTTATTTTTCCATCTTTTAAATTTCTAAAAACTGCTTTTAATTCTTGAGCAACAATGTTTTCATCATAGACACCAAGGCCAACAAGTTTTTCTACGTATCTTGCAAAAGATACTTCATCAATAGGATCTCCCTTGCCTGCTTTAAATATATCTTTTATAACCATTTTAGTTGAGTCAATAATATTAGCTCCTTTACCAACGTGTCCATTCCATAAAGAAAAAATAGAAGCAGAAGTAACATTTCTTACCTGTGTTTGTGGTGAGTACAATGTTTTCATTCCTTGAACAGCAGATTTTGCTTGAAGCAGTTGTCTTATAACAGGTATTTTAGTTAGCACATCTAAAGGTGTGCCCGTGTCTGTTAAAATTTTTCTCAACTCAGGAGAAGTATAAAGTTTTTCTAACTCACTAGACATTGAACCTAAATTTTTTATCTCATTTATTCGAACCGGATTAACAAATTTTGTTTTTGCAGCATCTACAGAATCAAACAACCAACCATTTTTTTTACCAATCTCAGCTATTCTATCAAAACCTTTTTTATTTGCAGTTGTAGTTACAGCATCAGTAACCGTAAATAATACCTGTGATCTTAAATCTTTTTCTTCTCCTAACAATTTTTTAATGGCATCAGGTAATTCTTCTCCTGTTTTTAAAAATTTAAATTTATCCATTCGTAATTCTTTAGAACCAATGTCTTGTAGTATTTTAATAGGATGAATGTTTGCAGTTTTTCCTCGACCTAAAATGTTATTAACTAAATCATCTGTATATTTTTCCATGTAATCAGCACCACCATATGTTTCTTTAGCTACTTCTCTTAAGTCTCTGTTTTTTGAAACCACATTTTTAAGTACCCAACTTTTAGCATTTTGTCTGACTAATACATCAGGAGTGTAGTTAGGGTTAGTAAATGTTGCAAAAGATTTTATAATATAATTATCTACTCTACCTGAAAGAGAATCTTTTAATTCTTTAATGGCTTCGTTTTTAGATCCTTTAGGTAAATTTTTTCCAAACTCTATTAAAGTTTTATTAATATCTTTTTTTAATTCTAATGCCAGAGGTCTAAATTCTTTTTCTAATCCAGTAAGTTGTTTGCTTCCTCTTAAATAATCAACCACATCATCTAAGTATTGTTTTTCTAAAACTTTAGATGTGTTGTTTGTATTACTTCTTGATTCAAATTTTTTAGCCAAGTTATGTGCACGTGATTCTACACTCTCTAATAGCTTGTCTACTTTTCTAGCATTTGCAGTTATAAATAATTGAACTTGTTCAGAAACTCCTTGAATATCTTTAGGTAATTTTCCATAAGATCTAAACCAAGACAACACACTATCTATTCTTTTTAAATTTCTTTCTGTTCTGTTTGGACTAGTCACTTGAAACAATCTCCATTGGTCTCTATCCGGTAAACCTTTACCAGCTAGTTTTCTAGTCAAAGGAGATATTAATTTTTTAATTTGATTTTTTGAAGAGCCTATTAATTTTTGTGCAATTTTAGTTTGTGTTAAAGGTTTGCCTGATAGTAAGTATTTATATAAATCTATATTTCCTCTTAACCCAGTAGCTGCCATATCAAAACCTTTTCCAATACCTTTAAAAGTTGTTTCAGCCACAGGTCTAACGACAGGTTTTACCACACGTTTAACTCCTTGCTGTAAAGTTTTTGCTGCTAAAGGAAATAAACCACCTACCAAAGCACCTTCTGCACCATATCTAATTTTATTCATGAACATGGTTTTTGCTTTTTCTCTACCAGATAAATTAGATGTGTCTTTTGGTTCAGCAAATTTAAAAATGTTTGCTTCTTTTCTTTGATCAGGAGATGCAATAAAATCTGTAGCACCTATAACTACTGCTCCACTTCCCATACGTTGAGCAATTTTAGAAGCTTTACTAGTTCCCATTTTAGCAACTGCTTTAACAATGGGTGCTGCTTTAGTAGCTCTTGTTAAAATTTTTTGAATTACCCCACCTGGTGCACCATACTGTGTCATTATTTTTGCTAGATCACCTCTCCAAGTTTCTGGTCTTTCTGGTTCTATGTCTTTTATTATCTTTTGAAAATCAGAAGCAAAATTTTTATCACTTAAAAAATCCGTTCCCATAAATAATAGCTCACCAATACTTGTTGTAAAATCAAACGCTCCTGATTCTATACCTTTAGATATATCTGCAAAACCATCTATGTAATCTCTTTCACTAATTTTTTTATCTAATTCTTTTTTAGTAGGTGCTTTTGTAGATCTCTCACCAGTTATTTCTTCAAGAAGTTCTGTGCTTTTGTAAAAAGGATTTAATGTATTAGATAGTCTTAGCAACCCTTCGTTGTCTTTAAAAAAATTAAAACGAACAGGCTTGGCTTGTTTCTTATCGTAACCTTCTATTGCTTTTAGAACTGCTTCTTTATATTCATCTACAGATGAGATAGGTTCTTTTAACTTTCTTTTATCGTAAACTTCAAAAGGACCTTGATCGCTTCCGTAAGTTAAATCTTTTGAGGCCATGTTATCCCTCCGATGGTAATACTAAATTTACACCATATTTTTTATTAAAAGTAGATATATCATCTTCGGTTTGTATTGTTGCAAAATCTTCCATAGCTTCTGCACTAGATAAAATTAAATTAACAATGTCATCACCGATCTCTTGTGGAAGTCTCTGTCTTAATTCTTCAAAAGTAAGTTCGTTAGTTAATTCTTCTGGAGCTGAATCATCTTGTGGTCCCATGTTGCCTGTCGCTTGCATCATGTCTCCGGCTGCTGGCATTGCAGTCATACCGTTTTGATAGTTTGTTCTCTCATCATCTTGTACTACAGCCATGCCTCTTTTGTAACCTATTCGTCCACCATCTGCTGCTTTAGTAACAGTGGGAGCTCCAACTCCAAACATCGTCATGTTGTTATAATACTCTAAAAATCTTCTTCCTATTTCTTCTTGTAATTTATTTGCGTTTCTATTGTCAGCATAGTATTGTGCTTCACTTATTTCAATTGTTCCTTCTCCCTCTGGATTAGGCACAGTCATAAGTTTTTGACTATTTTTTAAACTTATTTTTATTTTAGATTTAACACTTGCTGTAAATTCTTTGTCTGAAAATAAACTAGATATAGCTGGGTTTTCTTTTTGGTACTGTTGTATTTGTCCAAATATTTGAGCTTTTTGATCTTGGAATTCTCTTGGATCCATATCTTCTTGTTTGTCTCTTAAGTCTTGCCATTCACCCATCAAACCTGCTACTGCATCAGCTGCTTGTTGTTTAGAAAATAGTTTACCTCCACCTTCAGAGCCCATAATTTTTGCTTGTGCTCCGATTAATGTTTTAAATAAATCAGATTCACCTTCTGATTGTGTTTTATTTTTTAAAGCTTGACCTGCTCGAAGTTGTTTAAATGGACCTTTGACTGACTCTCCAATTGTAGATATAATATTACTTGATGGTGATCTTGTTACCATATCTAAGCCTAAGTTAATTAGAAAGTCATCTCTGTCTTTATATGTTTCCTTTGGTCTACGAGATTTTACAAGTTGATCTATTTCAGACAACCCAAACTTTTCTTCTAATGTCCCTGCATAACTACCAGGTTCATTTACTAAACCTCTTTTAGGTTTATCTAAACCAGACGTTATGCCTTCGTTAGCTGATCCACCCATTTTGAACATTGGTCTTTTTAAAGTTCTCATTATGATTATCCTATTGCTTTATTAGCTGCGTTTTGAGCAGCATAACCACTACCTAGTCCCATTAATCCACCTAACACAGAAGTTGTTCCTAGTGCTGTTTGTAATGCAGTTGGATCTGGTGTTACTTGTTGTTGTATGCTTCCTGGTGTTTGTGATATTTGACCAACGCCTTGACCATAGACACCAAGTCTTTGATAGGGTTCCATAGCTTGCATTTGATTAGCTTGTTGTTGTGCGTTAAGAACATTTTGTGACTGTCCTTGTTGAATGCCACCTATGTTAGTAAGAGCAGATAGATCACCTTGTCCTAAAGATTGTGTTGAACCACCTAAGAGTTGTTGGTAATTTCCTAATCCTAATTGTCCTTGAGATAAACCTGCCTGTGCTCCAGCTAATCCTAATTGATTAGTGTAATCTTGTTGTCTTAATTGTGCACCTTGACCAAACCCTTGGCTTAACATTTGATTATTTAATAATGCTCTGTTTTTATCTGATCCTAATTGGTATTCTGATTGTAAAACGCCTTCTCTACCACCACCAAAATTTCCTGTCATGACAGCGTTGTCTGAAATATTTTGTTGTCTCATTGCAGCTTGTTTATCAAACTCTGATAATGTTGAATCTATAACTTGTTGTTGGTATGGTGACATGAATGATGAAATTGAACCTGCTCCTGTTCCAGCTCCTGTACCTGTGTTTGCTTGCGCTGAAGATATAAAAGGTGACACGCCGCCTAATGTATTAGCTGCTTGTGTTCCAAAAGTTCCTGCTTGATTTAAAAATGGTTGATAAGATCCAACACCTGATCCTGCTAAAGATGCAGCTTGTGTTTGTAATGCATCTTGTCCTGCAACTTGTGGTGCAAATCTTGATGTATCTAAAGGTACTGATGTTAGACCTGCTAATTGTTGACCGTAGTCTTGGTTTAAGTCTGTTACAAATTGTTGTGGTAATGTGGATGCTGATGTTATTGCCATTATATAATCCTTTTCTCTAATCTTTGTGATGTTTCAAACATTTCTCTAGCACCTTCTAGTCCTTGTGACTCTTCTGATACTTCTCCGCCTTGTTCTAAACTTTTCATAAGTCTTTCCATAACTTGTGCGCCTTCGTCAATGTCGCCTCCGCCTGCATTTCTAACAGCATCTGCTGTAAATACAAACTCATTCTTTGATAATCTAGCAGGTACGTCATCTGCTTTTTCTTTGCCACCGATAGGTATAAACCCACCTTCAGCTCTTAAATCCATTTCATTTCCACCAAGATCCATAAGGCCACCTTCTGCTTTTTTAACTGGAGTTTGTTCACTTTGCAATCTTTGTAAATATTTTTGGTGGTTGTCGTGCATTCCAGCAAGATCAGGATTTATTTTATAAACTTTTTTCCAACCATTGTAATCAGGATCTACTGCGGGTCCCCCTATATCATAACCTATTCTTCCACCCATAGCTGCCATTTGTGGTTGTTGCATTTGCATGTTGCCTTGAGATGAAGCTTGAGCCATCATTAATTCTTGTTTCATTTCTCCTACTATTTTTGACATACTCATACCTTGATTTGTTTGATTCGTTAATTCTTGTTCACCTTCTGGTGATTTCATATATGATTCTACAAGTGCATCAATATCATTAGGATCTATATCTGGAGTCATTGGATCAACATTCATTCCATTTTGATAACCTATTCTTCCACCGTTAGCTGCTAGTTGTGTAGCCTCTACAGGTGGTTTAAATCTTTGATTAGGATCATCCATTACTTCTTGTGCTGTTTGAAAATTAATTCCTGTGTTGTCAGCTGCTAGTGTATCTTTTGGTTGTGAGTTTACAAAAGCTCCTGCTGCAGTTCCTCCTGCAATTGCTTTAGCAAGGTCTCTATTTAAATTTCCTCTTCTATATTTTTCTATTGCCAGTTGATCTTGTGCAGCTGGTGATTGAAGATTTGGATTATTCGTCCCTGACGTAAATCCTGGAATTCCTAAATTTCCTAAATAATCTTTTACGGTGTTAGTGATACCCCCTTCATTTGACATTTGTCCTCCAAGAATTTCTTTCCAATTTTCTGGAAGTCCGGCATCATCCATTCCTCCTGTGTTTGCTTGACCATAACCAGTTTGATCACCAATAAAATCATCTATTTCATTTGATGTACTACCTGAAGTGTTCTGTTCAATTCCTACAGCTTTTTTTAAATAATCACCTAAGTTAAATTGATTATTTTCTCCTCCACCAATAACAGTGTCAATTCCTTGGGTTGTGCCTGTAACTTTACTTAATAAATCCCCTAAAAAATTTTTTCCATAGCCTCCTCCGGGTAAACCAAATTGATTTAATAACCCACCACCTATAACTGCAGATGTAACTGGATTATCTTTAATGGGATCCATAATTTTTTCTTGAAACCAAGAACCTATTCCATATCTTTTTCTACCATCTAATCCTGCGATACCACCAAAAGCCATATCCATTCTATTTTTTCTTCCTTGAGTATATGTAGGTCGTACGTCTCCTGTAAGTCTAAGGTCTGGTGCTCCTGCTTGTAAGGAAGAACCACCCATATCATAC
>Ga0209383_1002671_pt1 | contig 10328 bp, 9 predicted proteins | sample CoawatmetaG02DNA_FD_187510 | JGI IMG/M metagenome (GOLD analysis project Ga0209383, IMG submission 187510) | Marine microbial communities from the West Antarctic Peninsula - Coastal water metaG029-DNA (SPAdes) (version 2) | ecosystem: Environmental > Aquatic > Marine > Coastal ... | reverse complement strand
AGCTGAAAAAATTCTTACTGTAGGTGATGCTGTTAACTTTATAGCAGGCAAAGCAAACTAGAAATTAAATGTCCATAAAAAAAGATGGGATAATGGTAATTTTATCATCCCCATCTGGGGCAGGTAAAACAACTTTAGTAAAACTTCTTTCTAAAAACAAAAATTTTCATATTTCAATTTCACACACTACAAGAAAACCTAGACTTAACGAAATTGCTGACAAGGATTACTACTTTGATGATCATGATAAATTTGAAAATTTGATAAAAAATGAAGAGTTCTTAGAGTACGCAAAAGTATTTAACCATCTTTATGGAACAACTAGAACACCAGTAATTGATAAATTAGAAAAAAGTGAAAATGTAATATTCGACATTGATTGGCAGGGAGCTGATCAAATCAAGAATAAAAAATTGAATTATAAATTAATTACTTTTTTCATTCTACCTCCTAGCAAAGAAATACTATTCGAAAGACTATCGAATAGAGACATGAAGGATAAACTGATAGTAGAAGAGCGCATGAAAGAATTTAGTAGAGATGTATTACATTGGATTAACTACGACTATGTAATTATTAACGATAATCTAGAAGAATGTTATTCAAAAATTAGCAGTTTAATTGATGCCGAGATTAACAATGGCTCAAAGGACTATGATAAAGATTTTATCAGAAAGCATGTTGAAAAGTTAACTTCTTAAGTCTTCATATTCTTTTATAAGTTTAAAATACGTTTCAGGTTCAAGGTTTTGAGGTCTAAGATTAAGATCAATACCAAATTTTTCTGCAACCTGTTTTCCATTAGCAAAAACCTGATTGAAGGGTTTTTTTAACATTTTTCTTCTTTGACTGAAAAATATTCTAGTAATCTTTTCAAGATTTTTAGGATCTTTTAATTCAAAAAAATTTTCTTTTGGAGTAAATAATAGCAAAGAACTATCTATTTTAGGTCTTGGTGAAAAGCTTTGTGGCTTAATATCTATTATTTTTTTTACATTAAGTTTCCAACTAGATAAAATAGATAATCTGCCATATTTAGAATTATTAAATTCAGATATAATTCTATCAGCCACCTCTTTTTGAAACATCAAAACCAGACTTTCAAACCAAAAATTCGATCCAATATTAAGAATCCATTTAGATAGAATTTCTGTTGATATATTATATGGTAAATTGCCAAAGACAGATAGTTTTTGGTCTGAGATCTTATCTTCAGACACTTTTAGAATATCATCATTGATAATTTCTATTTCAATATCAAACTTTTCTTTTAGTAATATGGCTAAATCATCATCTTTTTCTACAACATAGAGTTTCTTTGGTTTTTGTTTTAAAATATATGTGGTTAGGTTTCCACTGCCAGGTCCAATTTCCAAGACATCCTTGTTAGTAATGTCTGTTATGGATACAATCTTTTCAAGCACCTCTCTATCTATCAAGAAGTTTTGTCCAAGGCTTTTTTTTGCTTTTATATACACTTATTTATCCAAAAACTTTAAGGCTTGAATTAAGCTCTTTGGATCAGATAAATTTTTACCCAACATAGAATAATTTGGACCATGATCAGGAGAAATACGAGTAAACGGTAAGCCCAAAGTAATATTAATTGCATCAAAATTAAATAAAGCCTTCATAGGAGAGAGTACTTGATCGTGATACATGCCAATAATTACATCATATTTTTTTAATAATAACTTTGTAAAAATAGTATCAGCTGGAAATGGACCATCTATTTTTGTGCTTTTTAATCTTAATTTTTTGATAGCTGGAATTATTATTCTATCTTCTTCGGAATTTTTAAAATTACTTTCACAGTGCGGGTTTAGCCCAGTTATTGCTATCCTTGGAAGTTTATTAAATCTTGTTTTATAAAATTTATTAATCAGATTAACCTGAGTGTATATTTTTTGTTTTGTTATTTTTTTATGAACATCTTTTAAAGCAAGATGGGTTGTAAGAGGACTAACAGATAAATTTTTATTAAATATTAACATTGCAACATCTTTTTTTTTTGTCTTATTTGCTAAATATTCTGTAATACCTAAATTTTTTCCCTTTAAGAAATATTTTTTTGATACTGGACCATTAATAAGTTTGGATAAATTATTTTTTTTTATAACATCCAAAGCAGTTTCAAAAGTTTCATTTATATATTTATTTGACTTGCTGGAAATTTTCTCAAAACATTTTTTAAAGTTATAGTCGACATGAATTAAATTAATTTTGTTGTTATCTAATTTAGAAAAATTTTTAAACTTTTTATCAATAACATTTATTTTGAAAGCAAAACCTAACTTTTTCATTTGCCCTTGAAGCAACTTTTTAGATATAATAATTATTAATGGTGATTTATAAGTATTAGTTTTTAAACTTTTAAAAAATATTTCTAAAAAGATACTATTGGGTTCACCACCTACAATGATTATTGGCTCTTTACCCATTAAAATCTAGATTTTTTTTTATCTTATTGTAATAAATTTTTGAATATTGATTTAACTGTCTGTTCCGCTCATAATTAATTGCTTTATTGAATTCATTTTCTATATCAACAGCAGTTTTTAAGTTTTTTGTATTTATCAATTTTAAAATTAATATACCATTGGATAATATTATAGGTTTTGTGATTTCACCTATTTGTAAGTTATTTATATTTTTTTTTATATTATCATTAAGTGAATTTTCATTGATCCATCCAATGTCACCACCAATTTTGGCTGATTCTGAAAAGCTATAAGTTGCAGCACTATTTTCAAAGCCTATTTCATTTATACTTTTAATTATCTCCTTATATTTTTTTTCAATTTCCTCCTTGTTTGTTACTTCAAAAATAATTTCAGATAATTGGTATTCTTTTGATTCAATTTTACTATTTTTTAAAATTTCTTTTTTTATTTTAACTTTATTAATAGTTACTTTAGACTTATATTTCCGTATAATTAGTTCATTCCATAATGCATCAATTGTTATTTTTGACTTGATGTCATCTACTTTTAAATCATAATCTTTTAGGTATATTTCAAATTCGTTTATTGATTTTAAGTTTAATCTTGAGTAAATATTTTTTAGAAGGATCTCATAATAGTCTTCATTTAATGAAATTTCTTTAAAATTTTTTAATAATTCTATTTTTTTTATTTTTTCTCTAATTATCGATTCGTTTGAAATATTTAATATCTTTTCTTTGTCTAATTCTTTTAAGGAATTATTAAGAGCTATTAAATACTTAAACTCTCTTTTAATATCAATATTAGTTATAATTTCGTTTCCTATATTATGAATTATTTTTGATTCTATTGCTTTTACATTACTAAAGGCACAACATAAAAATAATATTAATAAATAATTTTTCATTAGTCTATTCTATCTTTGTTTAAAATCATCTTATTAGGAGAGAATGTATAAAACGGTACTATCGTTAAAGAAAAAAATAATTCTTCTTTGGGTATGATGTCATTATCTTTATAATAGTCTTTTCTATATTTTATCTCAGCAACTAGGCAGTCATTTTTATACTCATATACTAAGTCGTAGTATTCTGTTAAATTGATCCTTCGATTTCTTCTCGTAGAAAATGATAAGTTATGATAATCCTTAAAATTAATCAGTTTTGTTTCATTTGATACTACATTAGTATCACCAAGAATACCTGCTGCTTCTGTAAAACTAAATTCTGTAGAAAAATTATCATTAATATAACTTGCAGCTAAAGTTTGATGTTCAATAATATTGAAGTCATTTTGTAATGAAAAATCATAGTCCAGAAAAATATTTTCAGTAGGATTATACCCAACTAAACCGACTATACTTGAAGTTTTTTCATTTATACTACTGGTTCTTGGTATATCTTTCTCTTTATTAAATCTAAAAGCTGCACCAAGTTTAAAATCAAAATAATCTTCTATTTCAGTAACCACTTCTTTTTTAAAATTAGAAACTCCTTTTAATTTTTTTTCAATTTCGTAATTTGTTAAGTTTGGATAATCTATTCCAACTCCATCTATTTCCACAACTTTTGATACTTGATTTATTTTTTCTTTTTTAAAATCTATACCTATAGTTAAAGACTCACCTGTCTCAAATGAGTCTCCTAAACCTAATCTGTTAGATGAAAATAAGTTATTAATGGTAACTCTTCTACCTGTACCGCTATGGTTTTTCATTTCATGAGGGCTTATTCTAAAATTTAATTTTGGAGTTAATGTATTCTGTCTGTCTTTAGTTATTTTTTGAAGTGGAAGCGTCACATCAAAGTAATACGCACTCATCAATTCAGATTGTGGGGAATTTTTATATTTTACACTATTATCTGACATTGTATTAATGTTTTTAAACATAAAGTTATAACTTGTTGTAATTCCAGCATCTGTATATAATTCTAATGAGCTATATGCTAGATCGTTATTAACTGCAGTTGAACTAATATTGGTATTATTTATTGAATGATTTCCAGAAGAAGAAAAGCCAAAACTTCCATCAAAGTTTGTTAAAAAAAAATTTTTAGAAAAGTCATAATTAGGCAATACATATGTGTATCTATCAGAGTTCGTCCCCCCCAAAGTTTCATACATTATAAGTGAAGATCCAAAATCATAATCTTCATGCGTAAGATCTAGTGCTATTTTTGATACAAGAGATCCTGGACCTTTTTCAAAGAGGGAACCTTGAATAAAATCAAATAACTTTAAATAAGTGTCATTAGAAATTTTTTCGTAGTTAATTTCAAGATTACTGCTAATGAAATCTTCAAAATTAAGATCAATTTTAGTGTTGGTAAAAAAATGTGATCTTGTGTCTTTATCAGATTTATTTTCTTTGTCTGAATAATGTCCCGTTGTAAAACTTGAGTCAATTATAGTTAATGAGTTTTTAGTTTCTTGTCTATATTCGGTTTGTAATACAAGTTTGTTGTCATTAAATAATCTGGGTTTTAACGTAATATCTTTATCATCTGAAATAATAAAAAAATAAGGTAAATATAAAGAATCTCCCAATATTTCATTACTTCCTAATGCTGGTCTTAAAATCCCTGATTGCCTTTTAACAGTTGGATCTGGGTGAAAAAATTTAGGAAAATAAACAACTGGATAGTCGTATAACTCTAGCCATGCATTTTTGTAGATAATCTGTTTTTTAATCTTATCGTGTCGCATTTTTTTAGCTCTCATTTTCCATGGAGGACATTTGTCAGTTTTCTTACATGAAGTAAAAACTGCTTTATCGGAATAGGTATTATACTCATCACCATAACTTGCAGCAGCTTTAACTCTAGGATCATTTTCCCTATTATCAAATAAAGTTTTATGAAAAACCATGTTAGTTTCTTTTCCTACAAATTTATTTTTTTTTAAATTAAAAAAGCCAGTCTCAAAATAATATTCATCTTCTTTATTTTCTACTTCATTTCTTTTGTAAAATATTTTTTCTCCCTTGAGAACTTCTTCATTTATTAAGTATTGGAATTCAGCAAGTTTATAAACATTTGAATTAATGTCAGTAATAGTTGCTTTTTTATCTGACAACAAAATCATTTTATTTTTTAGGAAGGTTAAATCATAACCTTCACTATAATATTGATTACCTACATTTACCAATGTTTTTCCCAGAGTAGAAATTTTCTCTTCATTCATTAAATAAAAAACTTCATTTGTGTAAATAGTAATATCCTCAGTTCTGTCATCTAATTTTACATTACCTTTAGCCTCTAGAAGTGCGGTTAATCTATTATATCTAAAAAATTGATCAGCATCTATTTGAATATCTATACCATTAAGAGCTTTACTTTTTCCTTTGGTATAAATTTCTTCTTTATTTTTTAAATAGAAAACTTCATTTGATTCAATTATAATATCTGCAATTTTATCAACTAGTCTTACATTCCCTTTAGCTTCTAGAAGTGTGGTTAACTTATTATATTTAAAATTATCAGCTGTAATAACTATTTCATTATTTCTGGTAGTAACTATACCGCCATCTACACCTTTTATAATATTACCATTTTCAGATATTTGTAGCTCAGTAGTATTAAAATTAAATTCATCAGCTATAGTATTATTGAAATAACTTAAATTAAGTGTAAAAATTAATAATAAAGTTATGAATTTATTTTTCATTAATCTTTATTATAGAAGTAAAATTAATTATTGTTAACAAAACTAAGGGCATAAAAATTGATAATTCTAAAGGAATTTTCTCGTTTGTTCCCAAAATATTTAAAAAATAATTTATATAATAAATGATCACAGATAATAAGATACCGAATGTTATTTTGTAGAAGGTATTTTTTTGGTATCCAATATTAAACATAATAATTGAAGAGAAAATAGTTATTAAAGTTAAATAAATTGGGTAGGAAATAACCCTATATAAATGAGAGTCAATATCCACTATGGAATAATTAAGAATTTTATAACTTTTCCTCAATTCAATCAATTTAAACACTGTAAGTGATGAAAGATTTGAAAATAAACTATTGATCTTCTTAAGATCAAAATTTGATTTAAGAAACAACTCACCTAAGTTGTATTCTTGATTATTATTCAAAATTACAGGTTCAATTATTTTCCATTCGAAAGAGGATATGTCAACTTTATCACTCTGTATTATTTTTAAAACATCAAAATTTTCATTAAGTTGGGTTATTGAAACTCCTAATAAAAACTGATTATCAACTCTATTAGCATTAATTATATTAATTTTGTTTTCGATTTCATCTTTAATCCATAACCCATTTTCAGTAATTACAGCTAAATATTTATTATCATCTGAATATTTATTTTTGATTAATAAATAGGAATTTTTCATGGATGCAGAAGCATTATAAAAAAAAATAATAAAAATTATTCCAATAATAAAAGCATAAAAACTAATGATCTTAATTATTATAAAATTAGTTAGGCCATTATATTTAAAAATTTCTAATTCTTTTTTATCTATAAGATAAATAAAAAAAACTTGTGTTGATAATAAAAAAATAAATGGGAGTATTTCAAACACAATAGAAGGTGTGTTTAAAAATGATAAAAAAATTAGATAAAAAAAACCAATATCTAAATCTTTAAAAAACTCTATTTGTTCTAAGATATTAGTTATTAAAATTATTACAAAAAAAGAAAAGAAAACTTTTAAAAAAGAGATATTAAAAAGATTAATTAAAAATTTAACATAAACTCTCATATTTTTTTGACTTTCAGGGTTGTTAAAAAATAAAAATATATCATTGATATCAAAATAAAGGGTAACGTTAATAAAAATAAATTTTTTAATAAATCAGTAGAAATAAATTTTGACGAAGACTCTATAAAAATAATAGACAAAAAACCTAAAGAATATATTTTGAACTTTTGCATCTTAAATGCATGATCACTTTTAGATTTTAATATTAATAAAAGAGAAATAGCCACAAGAAGTATAATATATATAGGCTTTATTAATCTTGAGTATAATTCTTTATAAATATTCACTGTATTATTTAAAGAGCAATTATTAATTTCAGCTCTTATTTTAAAATCTGTATCTTTTTTAAAATTATTAAGAATCAGAAAGCATAACGTCAGATCGGTTGTTGAGGTTTCTTTTGTTTTTTGATGTGTAACACTTTGCATGCTAAAATTTGAAATATTAAAATCTGTTTTAGAAAAACTAAATTCAGAGGTCTTTCTATTTACGTTATTTATTGTTTTTCCATCATATAAGACAAGTATTTTTTTATTTCCACGTATTTCAAACTTACCTGTTTTTGCAATTGTTGTTTGCGATTCATTAGGGCTAGATTTGTCATTTAGGAACATATTTTCAAGTTCTCCATTTTCATTTTTTTTTTCATAATAAATTGTTAAATTTTTAACAATATCAACAAATTTTTTTGGTTTTAATGAACTTTCAAAAAAATCCAGATTGGATGATCGTATAAAAGATTTTGCTTTATTTTGAGCCATAGGAGTAATTAAAGCATTTAACAGTAAACTTAAAATTACAAAAAAAAGTGAGATTTTTATAAAATAATTAATAAAATGAATTTTTTTTATTCCAAAATTCCAAAATATAATTAGTTCATTTTTGTCTTCATATTTTAACAGTATGTATGAAAAGCTTAAAAAAACTGCAAAGGGGTAAATCCTACTAAGTATCTTTGGAAAACTAAGCAGTGTGAAATTAAAATAAACAAAAAAACCATGACCATCTTCGATTACAAAGTCTAAATAATTTACTGCCTGTAAAACCCAGATTATTGTACTAATAGTAAATATAGTTAATAAAAAAAATTTTATACAATCAGTAGCTAAATTTCTGTAAATGATTTTTTTCATTGAAATATGATAATTTAACTCATATATAGCATTCAACCCACATAGAGTGTATTAAAATTTATGTCTATTAAGATCAATTATATAAATAATATTTCTACTAAATCTGCAACAAATCTTGTCTTATTTGTTGATGAAAATTTCAATATTAGCAGTCTTAAGAAATATATTTCAAATTCTGAATTTTCTTACATAGCTGACTTACTAAAAAATAGTGATTTAAAAAAAGATTTACTTTTTTTTGATGTTAATTCAAAAAAAACAGTATTTCTAGTGTCTATTAAGAAAGATATAAAAATATCTGATATTGAAAATTTAGGAGCTAAATTTCATAGTTATATTAATTATGATAAGAAAAATGAATACTTTGTAAATTCAGATACAATTAATAATAAAATAAAAAATTTTTTAGGTTATTTTCTACATGGACTGAAATTAAAATCATATGAATTTAATATTTATAAATCAAAAAAAAATAAAAAGATTGTTTCTATAAATGTTATAGGAAATAAGAACAAAATATCTACTCAAGATCATTTAAGATTTAAGGCCCTAGAAGAAGGAAGTTTTTTTGCAAGGGACCTTGTTTCAGAACCAGGAAATGTCTTGCACCCTGATGAATATGCAAAAAGAATAAATACACTTAAAAAATTTGGATTAAAAATAAATATATATGACGAAAAAAAATTAAAAAAACTTGGAATGAACGCCTTACTTGGTGTGGGACAGGGGAGTGTTCGTGGATCATACCTTGTAACAATGGAATGGAATGGAGCAAAAAATAATTCTAATCCGTTAGCTTTTGTTGGAAAAGGAGTTTGTTTTGATACTGGTGGTTACTCATTAAAACCAGCAAAGTTTATGGAAGACATGACTTATGATATGGCTGGTTCTGCTACAGTTGTGGGGTTAATGAAAAATTTAGCATTAAGAAAAGCAAAAATTAATGCAGTAGGTGTTGTGGGGCTTGTTGAAAATATGGTGAGTGGAAATGCTCAAAGACCTGGTGACATTGTTAAATCATACAGTGGTAAAACAATAGAAATATTAAATACTGATGCTGAAGGTAGATTGGTTTTAGCTGATGCTTTAACCTTTACTGAAAAAAAATTTAAACCTAAGTTTATGGTTGATTTAGCAACATTAACAGGAGCTATAATAGTTTCATTAGGCTCTGAATATGCTGGCCTATTTTCAAATGATGATAAATTATCAAAACAATTATTAGAAGCAGGTGACAAAGTGGAAGAAAAATTATGGAGAATGCCATTACATAAAAACTTTGACAAACTTATAGATTCAAAAAATGCAGATATGCAAAATATTAATTATGTGGGTGGTGCAGGATCAACAACTGCCGCACAGTTTTTACAAAGATTTATTTTAAACAAAACACCTTGGGCCCACTTAGATATAGCTGGTATGGCATTTTCAAAATATGGTGGTGCTTTAAATTCAGGTGGAGCAACTAGTTATGGAGTAAGATTATTAAACCAACTAATAGAGGATAATTATGAGTAATACAGAACTAACACTATCAATTATTAAACCTGATGCGGTTGAAAGAAGTTTAGATAATGAAATCAAAGAAATGTTTATAAATAAAGGTTTCAAAATTGTTAAAGATAAAAAAATTCAAATAGCAAAAGCTGAAGCAGAACAATTTTATAAAGTTCATGAAACAAAACCTTTTTATAACGATTTGTGTGCCTATTTGTCGTCAGGACCAATAGTTGTGATGGTACTTGAGAAAGAAGGTGCAGTCTTAGGAAATAGAGAGTTAATGGGTGCGACTAAACCAGAGGACGCTGCAGAAGGAACTATAAGAAAAAAATATGGAATTTCTATTGATAAAAATTCTGTACATGGCTCTGATAGTGTTGAAAACGCTAAAATTGAGATTGATTTTTTCTTTAAAGATTAATTAAATATTTTTTTTATAGATGCTGGGTAGAGCTTATGCTCTTGCTTTAGAACTTTTTTAGCTAAAGAAGTTGGGTTATCTTTTTTTGAAATTTTAACTTC
>Ga0209383_1002670_pt1 | contig 10329 bp, 8 predicted proteins | sample CoawatmetaG02DNA_FD_187510 | JGI IMG/M metagenome (GOLD analysis project Ga0209383, IMG submission 187510) | Marine microbial communities from the West Antarctic Peninsula - Coastal water metaG029-DNA (SPAdes) (version 2) | ecosystem: Environmental > Aquatic > Marine > Coastal ... | reverse complement strand
ATTCGATCGTTATGAAATACGCTCATCGCCAGTCACCTGGTAAGACAATCTACTATCGTAGACGCATACCCAAGGGTTTAGAGTCTTATTATGATGGCAAAACCTTCTTTGTTAAATCTACAGGCACGACTGACGCCAAGTTAGCTGCTGCGATTCTAATAAGAAATAATACTCAAGCAGAAAGAGACTGGGACCGTTTACGCCAGGGATTACCTATGTCTGTTTCAGAAGAAATGAATGCTACAGTGGAACAGGTTTTAGCACCATGTGGACTCAATTCATTCGTTAGTCGTATGTTTTGCAGCAAACGAAGAATGTGTTGCAGGATGGCTTTAACCCTAATTGACTTTAAGATTCGCATCATTCAGAGTTCAGTGGCCTTGCCCGGAGGAGATTACTCTTTACGGACGACAGCATTTCGAATCAGTAATACAAAGATGCCAAGCATTCCACCTAGGACAATAGATAAGGCTAATATTAGTGAGGTCTTAGTTTTGCTTTGAAAGTCAATGGAAGCTAAGTCATATGAAACTGCTTCAAATGCCTCGGTGCCAATTGGGGTTAATGCAATAAGTTTTTTGGCGTTAGTGACGCTGCTGTCTTTCAGTAGTTGCTGCTTTCTTCGTTCATTGCTTATGAGTTCTGGAATGAACAGTTGAGGAGACTGTCTAGATGAAAGTATTTCCATTTCTTTTTCGATGGCAATATAGCCGCGAAGGTAAAAAAGCTCTTCTTTGTTGACTGAGGTTACTAGTGCGGATTGTGTTGTAAATGTTTGAGCAGTGAGTGTGTTTTTGTCTATGCCGATGGCTCTTGCTAAACTTGCTTGCTCATCCAGGAAGGCTAGTCTAAATTGTGTTTTTAGTTTCTCGTTGTTGAGGACTATGCTGGTGGCTGTGTCAATATCTTCTAGTTCTCTTGTAATACCTCTAGAGTAAGCAGCCAAGTGTTTGTCCATCATGTTCTGAACTTGGCGGTTGACGTTGTCGTTCGCAATTGACATGGCGTCAGTTACTACTTTAATGGCCAGTTCAGGTCGCTGCGTTGTTAACGCTATGGTCCATTTAGTCTGTTGTTCTTTGTCTTTTTTATTGCTTTGCTTTGACACAGTGAATTTACGAGCCGCACTACTAATTCTCAACGAAAACTCTAACTCCGACTCGGTTGCAAGCTTTTCGAGGTAACTGCTTTCCTTTATAGAGGCCTCTAGAGCTTCGTATGTCAGAATGTCTTCGATAAATAGTGTTTCAAGCTGTTTATTGTTAATACCAATAAGTTCTGACTCATTAAGTGGTAGATACACTTCTGCATCGACAGTAGTAAGAGGTGATATCTCAAGTGCGCCTGTATAGGTTTTTGGTGTTATTGTCAGGTATATTACGGCCGCCATAACTGCGACGATAGTAGTGCTGATGACTACCCACTTCCCATTCCATAACGAACGAATTAAATCAGCAAGGTCAATTTCATCATTATCTGGTTGAGACTGTTCTGTATTCATGGTGTTGGCCCTATTTCCTTATTGGGATTTTCTGGTTCGTGATTCTACTGGTTAACTAGGCTTAACGAAAGTAAATATTTAACACTTAGCGGCTATATTGCCTTCACGGGTTTGAGTGCGGCTCATCGTGACCAGTGAGTGTACTTAATAAATGTCAACAACGGCCTCATGAACGCCTTACAAGGCCATGTCCGATATGCTCCTATAATAATTAATTGACACAATGACTTAACCAAAAAAGGTGTGACCGCACACTTTGATAAAGAGTCATCCACACTCAGTGGTGAAAATAGCCCAATTTGATACTGACTAATCCTCTTATGTTTATCACAGATACCTCACGTTAAGGCTAAAAAAGAGTAGCAAGTAACATGGTTACGCCACTCAATTTTTCACTAGCGCGGCTACAACTACCTGACTCCCAACTAAAGCTCAGAACACACCCGCAAGCCATCTAATATGGCTTCTTCAGCAGTTCTTGGTGCCAGGCAGTCGCCAATCGGGTAAATTGGAGCAATGCCTTTTAACTCTTCTATAAGGCCATCCACACGTTGATGACCGAGGCTAAGTGCCAAGGTATCGATCTGCTCAAATGTCATGGCCTCATCGGTTATACTATGCTGCATATAAACAGTGTCGTCGTCGCAGCCAAAGAGTCTGGCGTAAGGCACTGTTTTCACACCGAGGCTATGCAGACGCCCTACAACCGAGTCCCTGACATAGGATTGTAACATTTCACCTGCACACAGGCCGTTAACTGCCAAAGTAACATTGCAGCCTTGAAGGGCTAGCTTTTCTGCTAAACCCATGCCAATCCAGTCTGAACGCCAGTCTGCAATCACAACGTTTTTACCAACTTTTGCGTCGCCCTGTAATATTTGCCATGCATCCAATACATCTAACGAGCCATTGCGTTCAAACTGGGGCCAATACGGTTTGGCGCCAGTGGCTAAGACGATTGCATCGGGTGCTTCACGCTGTGCCAAGGCTTTATCAGCTGGCGCATTAAGATGGATGTCTATATTGAGGCCACGCAGTTCTTGTTCTAAGTTAGTCACTAAGCCGCCAAACTCAGCTCTTGCGGGAATAAGCTGGGCTAATAGTACTTGTCCCCCTAAGCGAGGGCTGGACTCAAATAGGCTCACTTTATGGCCTCTCTGTGCGGCAGTTAGGGCGGCTTTCATTCCTGCTGGCCCACCGCCTATTACCATCACCCGCTTTGATATAGACGCCAAAAGTTGCTTGCCATACTGCAGTTCCCGGCCCGTCTCTGGGTATTGGATACAGGAAATGGCCACACCCTTATGGAAATGACCGATACAAGCCTGGTTGCAGCCGATACAGGCCCGGATAGTGTCAAGCTTTCCCTGTTCGGCTTTAGCTGGCATATCGGGGTCACAAATGAGTGCGCGGGTCATGCCACACATATCAGCCTGCCCAGAGGCGATTATTTGCTCGGCCACCTGGGGTTGATTAATGCGGCCCGCAACCATGACAGGAATACTCAGCTTTTGTTTGAAACGAATGGATGCAGGTGCAAGGTATGCATGTTTTAGGGTCATTGGTGGTGCGATGTGGATAGCGCCAGCTAGGGTATTGGAAGTGCCAGTAGTGATGCTTATATAGTCCAGCTGATGTTCCAGTGCTAACGCGGCTTGCAGTGCTTCTTCGCTTTGTATACCGCTAGGGTCTCTTTCGCTTTCTGATAAGCGCAGGCCAATAATAAAATCATCACCAGTTTTGTGCCGCACTGCCTGAAATACTTCGCTCAAAAAAAGTAGCTTGTTTTGGCCATATTTATCTTCTCGCAGGTTAACTCGAGGACTAAGAAACTGGGCAGGCAAGTAGCCATGGCTGGCGACAATTTCGACCCCATCTAAGCCTGCTCTTTGCATGCGGCCTGCGGCATTAGCATAACCTTTCACTACCTCATCAATGAGTTCTAAACTCATGGCTCGAGGCATTTGATGAAAACGCTCAGAAGGCACAGCGGATGCTGAATAGGCTACGGGCTGGATACCTTCAGCAGTTTCCATGATTTCACGGCCAGGGTGGAATAACTGACCAAAAATATGCGTGTCGTAGCTGTGGCACATGTCTGCTAAACGCTGATAACCTGCAATGCACTTATCATCAGTTGCCATTAATAGATGAGAGGTATAGCGAGCAGTTTCGTGTACTCCCGAAACTTGCAGTACAATTAAACCACAGCCACCGCGGGCCCTCGCCTCGTGGTATGCAACGAGCTCATCATTGACGAGGTCATTGGTAGGTAAACAGGTGTCATGGCCTGTGGACATAATACGATTCTTTAGGCGTTTCCCTCGGATGGTTATGGGGGAGAACACGTGTGGGTGTGCAAAGTGTCTCATGGGTGTTACTTAACAGTGCCGGTAATGTTATCAATGATCTGCTGCATGGTATGGCTGTTGTTGTAGTCCAGCGAAATAGCATGCAGCTTGCCACCCGTATTATTTTCTTCACGCAACACTAAACTAGGAAAGCCTTGTGCTGACAGACTTCGAGCTAGTTGAAGTTGTTCTTGCAGTTGTTCCTCTACGTTTTGGCTTGCCATGTCGCGTTTAAATTGTTCGGGTTGCAAGCCTATGCTTGTTGCAACGTCTGTTAGGGCGTCTATGTTGGAGGGGTTTTTAGCGTTTAAATAGTAGGCTTGCTGTATGCCCAGAATCATTGCTTGTTCTAATGTGGGGTCTTGTATTTTAGCGGCTAAAACCGCCCGACAAGACGGGTAAGTGGAACGTCGCGGTTGGGTAGTACTGGCATGGCGCCAAAAATCATAATTAAATTCGGTGCCAGGTATTTGTTGTTGGATGCGTTGCCACGTAGCTTCTAAGGCGTGTTGCATGCCTGCGGCCATGGGCTGGTTTGAATCTGCCGCCAAACCACCCACAACATAAACAATGTTTACGGTACTACCAAGCTGTGCTTGGAGTTGCTGCCATACGGGTTTGAAACCCCAACACCAGCTGCACATGGGGTCGTGTATGTAGAATAACGTTGCATTAGATGAATTCACTCAATGGCCTTAAGGTTTTGGGACAGTACTACAAATATAACTGCGTAACTGCCCCATGACAATATTCTTATAATAGTGTTGTAACTGACACATAGGGTATAGGTTTAATAAAAATAATTATTGGTTTCATAAAAATAACTGTAAGGCCTATGCCACATTAAGCCTAAATTGCGGTTGTTTACTGAGGTGGACCAAAGTAGACTTGATGCGGCATATAAGTATCTATGTGCGGCAGAGGCGTTTTCTGCAGGGCTGAAGCCTTGTGATTATTGATTTGTTTTGTTATTTTTCATTACCGCTTAAAGATAAATCCTCACTAATTATAATAACGGAGTTTTAAATGAACAAGTTTGTTAAAGGTATCGCCGTTGCTGGTTTAGCAACCGCCATGTCCCAAGGCGCGATAGCCGCCTGTGGTGACGTAACTATTGCAGAAATGAACTGGGCATCTGCCGAGTTTATGGCTAACGTAGACAAAATCATCCTTGAAGAAGGTTATGGCTGCAGCGTGGAATTGGTTCCAGGTGCAACTCTGACTACCTTCGCTTCTATGGACACCAAAGGAGTGCCTGACATTGCTCCTGAATTATGGACTCAATCGGTCGATGTTCCGTTGAAAGCTGCCATTGCAGCTGGTAGCTTACATTCGATGAATCCTATGCCAATTCTAGGCGCTGGTGAAGGTTGGGTTGTACCTAGCTACACGCTAAAGAATCACCCAGAACTAAAAACTGTGCTGGATGTCATCGAGCGTCCTGATCTTTTCCCATACAATGAAGATCCTTCTAAAGGTGCGTTCGTGGGTTGTCCTGCAGGTTGGGGTTGTCAGCAAATTAATAATAACTTATTCACAGCCTTCGATATGGAAGCTAAAGGATGGGTATTAGTTGATCCAGGTTCTGCTGCAGGTCTTGATGGTGCCATGGCTAAGGCTGCACAACGTGGCGACGACTACTTTGGTTACTACTGGTCTCCAACAGCGATGATGGGCAAGTGGGATATGGTTACGCTTGATTTTGGTGTGCCATTTCAAGGAATGGAAGATTGGCTTAGCTGTACTACCCAAGCTGAGTGTGCTGATCCACAGCCAACTTCTTGGAGCGTCTCTGAAATCAACACTATTGTTACTGATTCATTCATGAAGAACAATGATCCTAAAGCTGCTGCTTACCTTGTGGCACGGGAATACCCTGCAGCCGCCATGGGCGCAATGCTAGTGTATATGGCTGATGAGCAAGCTGGTGGTGAAGATGCAGCGATTGAATTTCTTATGAACCATGAAGATGTTTGGACTCAATGGGTTGGTGTACAAGCCGCTAACTTAATCAAAAAATCTTTAAACTAACCTAAGGGTTATTCAAAAAGCCTGCTAACCCTGTTAGCAGGCTTTTTTTTAATGTTTTAACTGAGCAGGATTAATTGTGGAATTATTTGATGACTTTCCTTCAATGGGGAGAACAGACTTAAGAGATCTAAAAAAAGGTATTGATTTTGCCTTTAGAGATTTTTCTCGAGATAATGGCGAGGCGATTGAGCATTTCTTTGATCCACTATTGTTTTTTATGGTGTGGTTTGAAAAACTACTAATGGCCACACCTTGGCCGATTATGATTTTAATATTTGCTGTCTTAGCTTGGCTTGGCGCACGTAGTATTGGCATCGTCATTGGCACCATCGTATCGTTTTTGGCGATCGGTTATTTTGGTATGTGGGAAGATACCATGGCCACAGTGGCGATTATTTCTGTGGCGACCTTCTTGTGCATTGGCCTCGGCATACCACTGGGTATACTGATGTCACGCTCGAATCGCTTGCAGGCAGGGGTCACCCCTGTGCTGGATATAATGCAAACTATTCCTAGTTTCGTGTACTTGATCCCGGTGGTGATGTTACTGGGCATTGGTAAGGTGCCCGGCCTTATTGCTGTGTGCATTTATGCACTGCCTCCTATCGTGCGCTTAACTAACTTGGGCATTCGGTTAGTCGACAAAGAAGTGCTTGAAGCTGCTGAAGCCTTTGGCTCTAGTTACAGGCAGAAGTTATTTGACGTGCAGATACCTTTAGCGTTACCCAATATTTTTGCGGGTGTAAACCAAACCATCATGATGGCCTTGGCCATGGTTGTTATCGCCTCTATGATTGGTGTTAAAGGCCTGGGTGTGCCCGTATTACGTGCCGTTTCAAACCAGTATCTTGCACTAGGCTTGATGAACGGCTTAGCTATTGTAGCTTTGGCGGTAATATTTGACCGAGTTTCTCAACAGTACGGTAAACGGCTGCAAAAGCACCGTCAAGGAGGCCATGGTGTCTGATATTAAAGTTTCTATTAAGAATCTATATAAGATTTTTGGCTCTAACGGTAAAGATATGGTGCAAAAGGTTGAAGAGGGTGCCACTAAGTCATCACTTCAAGCTGAGCATAAACATGTTTTAGGCTTAAATAATGTCAATATAGACATTCCTGCCCGCCGCATTCAGGTGATTATGGGATTGTCTGGTTCTGGTAAATCTACCTTAATTCGCCATTTGAACCGTTTGATTGAGCCTACCTCTGGCGAGATAATGGTTGACGGTGAAGATGTTTTGGCAATGTCTGACGTTGAGTTGCGCAATTTTCGTCGTAACAAAATGTCCATGGTATTCCAAAAGTTTGCATTGTTGCCTCACCGCACAGTCATCGACAACGTTGGTTATGGCCTAAAGATTAAAGGCACTGATAAAGCAGAAATTAATGAACGTTCGCAAAAGTGGATTGATCGTGTAGGTTTGTCGGGTTTTGAAAACAACTACCCAGCACAATTGTCTGGTGGTATGCAGCAGCGGGTAGGTTTGGCTCGTGCCTTGGCTACAGACGCTGAGATCCTTCTCATGGATGAAGCCTTCTCGGCTTTGGATCCATTGATTCGTAATGACATGCAAGATATCTTGTTAGATTTGCAGGAAGAGCTACACAAAACCATTATATTCATTACCCACGATTTGGATGAAGCGCTCAATATTGGTGACAATATTGTTATCCTGCGTGACGGCGCTGTCATTCAGCAAGGTTCACCACAAGAAATTGTGTTAGATCCTGCAGATGATTATGTGCGTGACTTCATTAAAGACATCAACCGTGCCCGTGTATTAGACGTGAGCTCGGTAATGAAGACCGGTTCTAATGGCACCGGTCTGGAATTGGCTTCTGATGTTATATTAGAGCTGGCCATGCCAGCAATGATTAAAGCTGATGTTACTAGTGCTAATGTGATGCATGATGGTGAAGTAATTGGGGTGGTAACCCTAGCTGATATGATTGGCGGTATCGCCCGTCCAGAAAGCCATGAGGGAGAGCAAGTAACCTACCGTTGAGGGTGTTCTTGTGCTAATAAAAGGGTAGCTTGGGCTACCCTTTTTGCGTTGTGCATCAAAGCTAACCTAGCTGGTCAATTTGTTCTTGGTTGTAGCCTAGTAAATCGCGGTATACCACTTCGTTAGCAGAGCCCATGGGAAGGCCTGGAAAACGCAGCTTAGACTTCTTATTAGTGGTTGAGTTGTTTCCCATACGAAAAGGTACGTCAGGCATTTTAAGTTCTACCCCAGACGCTGGGTCTATCACCCTAATAATACTGCCACGAGCCTCAAAGTGGGGATCTTCATCAATTTCCTTCATTGACAAAATAGGGCCCGCTGTAATGCCTTCTTGGCGAAACAGCGCCAGAGCTTCCTGGTTAGTTTTGCCCAACATCCAAGCCTTAATAATTTGATTAAGCGCAATGCGGCTGTCGGCCTGAATGCGGTCATTATTAGTTTTAAAACGTGGATCACGAATCAGCTGGGGCTGCCCCATGACTTCTGCCAAACGTTCCCATGTTTTTTGGTTGGAGCACGACATGGCTACCCATAAACCGTCACTGGTTTGGTAATTGTTGCGAGGGGCTGCAGCTCGCAGTTCGTTACCAATTGGCTTGGGCACTTCGCCGGTGAGCTGGTAACCAATAAATTCACCGCCTAAGTAACCAAACAAGGGCTCGTATAAAGAAATGTCTACAATTTGGCCACCACTTTCTCCACGCTTGCTTTGATGCAATGCTAGGCTTACGGCATAGGCCAAGTGGATGCCTGTAGTGAGGTCTGCTAGGGCAATGGGTGGGCTGGTAGGGCCAGTATCTTCATAGCCATTGAGGTATGAAAAACCGCTATAAGCTTCGGCTAGGGTACCAAAACCCGGTTGGTGAGCGTGGGGCCCTGTCATGCCATAACCAGAGACTTTGCCAATAACAAGGCCAGGGTTAAGCTCTAGCAATGCCTCATGGCTTAAGCCGAGGCGATCCATAACGCCTAAACGCATATTCTCTACGAGTACGTCAGCAGATTGAATAAGCTCCAGAAACGCTTGTTTGCCTGGCTCAGACTTAAGGTTTAGGGTGATGGGTAGTTTATTCCTGCCAATATAAGCATGATAAGGCTCAATACCAGTTGCTGCATGAGTTCCCCAGCCTCGCAAGGCATCTGGTATATTGGGGTTTTCTACTTTAATGATTTCTGCCCCAGCGTCACCTAACAACGCTGCGCAATAGGGTGCAGCGATCACACTGGACAAATCGATCACACGCTTACCTTCTAACGGCAAGCCTTTAAAGCAGGATTTTTGGCGTTGTTGGGTGATGTATTCGTTTAGATTAGGCTGTGTTTCTGCGCTCATAGTGGGGGTCCATTTAAGGTTATGAGCCCAATTTGCATCATCACATGCCGCCAGTCAATGCTATAAACACAATGAGTGATGTTTAACTAAAAACGCTTTTTTTGTTTCCTATAAGCTATCAAAGGAAACATAAAAAAAGGCATTAAAAACTATACATATCATATAGTTATATTTTTATTAAAGATATTGACCTAGCCTAATCAAGCCTAGTTTCTAATGCGATATTTATGCCATAAAAGTGCAAAAAATCACAAAAAAATGGCCAATAGGAAATATTAAGACTAAAGCACTTAAAAAATATCCCATAGGCTTTCAATGCTGTTGGTGAACCTATTTTTTGCTTTTGGCCACTGGCATGGTTGCAAAATCTTTAACGTCTGAGTTAATAGGCGTAGAAGGTAGTCGGCTACTGGCCCACACATTACATTGTGGTTGAAACCACTTAGCATCGTCTATGGTGCCTACTTTAATATGTATACGATCAGGTCTGTTGCTATTGGTGCCAAACAGTTGGCTGCCACAATTAGCGCAAAAATGTTTGGTCATTTTAGTGCCAGAATCAGCGTTGTGGCTAAACGTTTGAGTTTCGCCTTGCCAATTTAAGCTTTCAATGGGAACAAAAGCCAAGGCAGCAAATGCAGAACCGCCATTTTTACGACAATCTTGGCAATGGCAGTGGGCTTGGAACAGCAGAGCAGCTTCGGCTTGGTAACTTATTTGGCCGCATAAGCAACTGCCGGTGATTGTTTGTGTATCGGGCATAGAGGTTGCCTCCTTTTCATTGGTATAATATCGGCAGATTCCGTTATTTAAGTGTTTTAAAGCTGTGACATGAAATTTATTGTTAAACTCTTCCCTGAAATTACGATTAAAAGCCGTCCTGTAAGAAAGCGTTTTATTCAGCGGCTACAGTCTAACTTAAGGGTTATCCTGCAACGTATTGAGCCAAATATCAAGGTTTATGGTTTATGGGACCGCGTGGACATTAACTGTCCACCACAAGCAGATGCTGCATATGAAGAAATAGTTACAGCCTTAGGTGATACCCCAGGCATCGCAAATAGTATTGAAGTACAAGAATACCCCTTAAAAGACTTTGAGCAGGTG
>Ga0209383_1002666_pt1 | contig 10337 bp, 7 predicted proteins | sample CoawatmetaG02DNA_FD_187510 | JGI IMG/M metagenome (GOLD analysis project Ga0209383, IMG submission 187510) | Marine microbial communities from the West Antarctic Peninsula - Coastal water metaG029-DNA (SPAdes) (version 2) | ecosystem: Environmental > Aquatic > Marine > Coastal ... | reverse complement strand
GATATTATCTATTTTTCGAATAGATTTTCCCATTGTCATTGAACAGTTATTTTCAACTAACTGATTAACAACTAAAATATTGTCTGGTTTCTTATCATTATCATTGTCTAACCATTGCTCTAAAATACTTTTTGCATTCTGCATTTTCGTATCTGGTGTATTCTTTAAACCTAAAATCTTTATTCCAAAAACATCTAACTCTTTAACAAAATATTTTTTAATAGCTGTCTCCGCATAAGCATTCCCACTCAACAACAAGCTCAGAACCATGATCCCTAAAAGTTTTTTCATTTATTTTCAGTTCTGATTTGGATTGTATTTGCCATCAGGTAATATTGATGGAAAATTAAACTTTGGATCTGTTATCAATTTTACAACATCTGGATCCATTTCAATTAGTTTTTCTTTCGTACAAGCTTTCCACTCATGTGCAATACTACTACAACGATCTTTTTGAGCGCCCAGATAAGAAGTTAACGCCCAGTAAATATATTCTGCTTTCATGCATCTATAGGTGCACCCTCTATCATCATATGAATACCATGCTTCCTTAGGGTATTTTTTTGGAGTTTTCTTAAATTTCCCACCCCGTGACTTATCCATAGCTTTGGCTAAAAGACTTGAATTTTTTCCAAGTTCCAAACGATAAACTAAGCCGAATCCCTTTTCTGTAATTAAATGTAAAATTTCTTCTAGTGATGCATCAAATCTGCCTTCTTCATCAGGATTTGTTTCTTTATCATATAGTGATTGACCACGAATTTCTTTATTTCCATATATATCCATAAAATTGTCATAATCTCTCATCCAGTCACGTTCACTAAATGACATAAACATTGCTGCATTTATTTTAACCATTTTATCAACCACTAATTGGTTATCAGGTGTACCATCTTCATTATTATCTAAATATTTGGCCATTATATTTGCAGCATAGATTAATTTTCTATCTCTTACTTTTTTAGAAGCAAAAATATGAACACCAAAGACATTAATATATTTTGGATAAATTGATTTTGCTCTAGAAAATTCTTTTGGAATTGTTGAGACAGCAAAAACTTCTGCATTAGTATTTTCACTCAACATTAAGCTAAGAATAACAATCCCAATAATCTTTTTCATAATAAAATATATTTTCACTGTGTCATGAGTGTGTCAAGATTTTTGAAGATGCTGAATAAGACTTATGGTTAAAGGGTAGTTAACAGCGGACCTCAGGCTTATGAGTCCTGCGCTCTAACCGACTGAGCTACCCCGCCACTTAATTATCGTTGTTTTATAATAGTTTTTATTTTTAGTCCAATAAGTATTTGCCAATATTTACTTCTCATGGCATCAAGTTTAGGACTGAAAGATTGTTTTTAAATTAATACAAAAACTAGAGTGGAGCTAATAGCTAACACCAATAAAGATAAAAAAATTAATCTTTTTTTTAAATCTCTTTTTTGATCTTGCCTAACTCTGTTAAGTAAAATGTTAACATTGGTAGTCTGAGTTTTGTCAGTTTCTTGTTTTATATTTACAGAAAGGTCTGTGTTAAATAATGTTTTGCTTTGACTTCTTTTTTTCATTTATTAATTAAAACAGCTATTTAGTCAAAAGACAAATTAAAAAATATAAATTAAATTTTTTTAAAATTACTTTGTTTTAGAGGTTTTAATAGCAATTCAGCTGGATATTTCTTCTTTTCAATTTCAATATATAGATTTTTTTTAATAAGTTCTTCATTGGTTAAATCTGATTTTATATAACCAAATGAAAGATTTCTATTAAAGTTAAATGAATAATTTCCTGATGTTGTTTTGCCCACAATATCATTATTTATATAAATAGGCTCTTCATTTAACAATAATGGGTTTCCTCTTTCACTATTTTCTAAACAGAGCATTACAAATCTTCTATCTAATTTTTTATTTTTAATTTCTAATAACTTTTCTTTACCAATAAAGTTAAAATTTTTTTTAAAACTAACTGCAAAGTTAAGTCCTGCCTGGTATTGATTATCCTCAGGAGAAATATCATGACCCCAGTGTAAAAAACCACTCTCCATTCTCATTGTATCCATAGTATGAGCACCACAATGAGATAGTTGAAATTCTTTTCCAGTATTTATAATTAAATTATATATTTTTTTTGCATCTTTATTTGCTATATAGAGCTCATAACCAAGCTCCCCAACATAAGATAGTCTTTGAGCCCAAATATTTAACAAACCTAATTTTATATATTTACCAGTACCAAATTTAAAATTTTCATTTGATAGATCGTCGTTAGAAATTTTTAATAACAACTCTCTACTCTTTGGTCCAAAAATACCAAGACAAACAAATTCATCTGTAACATCTTTAAATTCAATATTTTTTGACAAATATTTTAGAATATGTGCCTTGTCATGAGTTCTAGTTGCTGCCGAACTAACTATTCTAAAATGATTATTGTCCATACATACGACTGTTAAATCAGTTTCTATACCAGCCCCCTCATTAAGCATATGGGTATATGTACATTTTCCAATTTCGTTTTTAATGTTAGCGGTACATAGTTTTTGCAATTCTTGATATATTTTTTCACCTTTAACTTCATATTTTGAAAAAGGAGAGAGCTCAAAAAGACCTACATTTTTAACAGTATTTTTAGATTCATACTCAACAGATTTAAACCAGTTTTGATTATTAAAGCTATATTTATATTCTGGATTACATCCATTTAAAGCGTACCACATTGGTCTTTCATATTCGCCAGATTGTCCAAAACATGCACCAGCTTTTTCTAGCTCTTCGTGATAAGGAAGTAATCTTTGATTTCTAGAAGTTGTGTGCTGTTTATAAGGCCAATGCATTCCATATAAATCACCTAATGTTTCAGTAACTCTATTCATAATAAATTTTTTGGAAGAATGAAATTTTTGAAATCTTTTAATGTCAAGAGAATATAAGTCCTCATTCATATAACCGTTAATCATCCATTCAGCAGTTACTCTACCGGCTCCGCCAGAGCTTGCTATTCCAATACTATTGAATCCACAGCATGCAAATAGATTTTTAACTTCAGGAGTTTCTCCTAATAGATATTGTGTATCAGGCGTAAAAGATTCAGGTCCTGAAAAAAACTTCCTTATCCCTGCCGTTTCTAACATTGGCAATCTATGAAATGATTTTTCCAAATATGGTTCAAAATGATCAAAGTCATCAGGAAATTCACCAAAAGAAAAATCATTTGGAACAATTCCCTTTTCTTTAAAAGCATTTTTAGCACCTGGCTCGAAAATGCCCACAAGTATTTTTCCAGCATCTTCTTTTAGATAAAGACAATCATTATAATCTCTTAAAACTGGAAGGTTTTTTGGCAAATTGTTCATGGGTTCTGTAATTATATAAAAATGTTCATTAGGATATAATGGAACACTAACTCCTATATCTTCACCAATTTGCCTTGACCACATTCCAGTTGCAATCACAACGTACTCACAATCAATTTTTCCAAATTTGGTTTGAACACCAACAATTTTTTTATCTTTAACTAATATTTTTTCAACAGGAGTTTTTTCAAATATTTGCACTCCTTCCATCTTGGCAGCCTTAGCCAAAACGTTCGTAACTCCTACAGGGTCTGCTTGACCATCTTCTGGCATGTAAACACCGCCATAAAGATCTTGATTGTTAATTACTGGATATAAATCTTTAATTTTTTGTTTATCTAAAACTTCCACATTGACATCAAAAAGCTGTGCAGCTGTAGCCTGCCTTAATAACTCCTGAAGTCTTTCTTTAGTACTTGCAATTGTAATTGCTCCATTTTGCTTAAGTCCAGTTGAAAGACCAGTTTTTTTTTCAAGCTCTCTATAGAGATTAAGTGAATATTTTCTAAGTTTTGTGATAGTTGCAGTTGCACCTAATTGTCCAACTAATCCTGCTGCATGCCATGTAGTACCTGATGTTAGTTGATCTCTCTCAAGTAGGATTGTGTCTTTCCATCCAAATTTGGCTAAATGATATGCAACTGAACATCCGGCAACACCACCACCAATTACAACAACTTTAGTGCTGCTTGGCTGAGATTTTTCCATTTAATTAATTTTTAATTGCCTCTTCTGGCAGAATATAATTGTGACCAAATACATCTGCAACTGCTTTATAAGTTACATTCCCTTTACAGACATTTAGTCCAGCTAAAAAATTTTTATCTTCGCTAAGTGCTTTTTGATACCCTTTATTAGCTAGTTTAACTAAAAATGGCAATGTTGCATTATTTAGTGCTAATGTTGAGGTTCTTGGAACTCCACCCGGCATATTAGCTACACAATAATGAACAACATTATCAATAATATATGTTGGATCTCCATGAGTAGTTGGTCTACTTGTTTCAACACACCCACCCTGATCAATTGCAACATCGACTATTACTGATCCACGTTTCATTAATTTAATCATTTCTTTAGTAACAAGTTTTGGCGCCTCAGCACCAGGAATTAAAACACCCCCAATTAATAAATCTGCTTCAGAAACTAATTTATTTAAATCAATTTTATCACTTTGTTCTGGAATTATTTTGTCACCAAACATTTCAACTAATTGTTTTAATCTTGATTCTGATTTATCAACAATGTGAACTTTTGCTCCCATTCCAACTGCAATTACTGCAGCATTTTCACCAACAACTCCTCCACCTAAAATAACAACAGTGCCCCCAACAACGCCAGGAGCCCCACCTAATAAAAGACCTCTACCGTTTTGATTTTTTTCTAAACAATGTGCTCCAGCTTGTACTGACATACGACCTGCAACCGCACTCATTGGTGCCAGCAATGGCAATCTTCCATTATCATCTGTTACTGTTTCATAAGCAATGTTGATACTTTTAGATTTAATTAATCCAGCAGTTAGCTCTTTTGCTGCAGCTAAATGTAGGTAAGTATAAATGATTTGATTTTCTCTAATCATATCAACTTCAACTTTCTGAGGTTCTTTAACTTTAACTATTATTTCAGCGTCATTGAAAATATCCAAAGCGCTGCTTGCAATTTTAGCTCCGACATTAGTATATTGATCATTTTCAAAACCAGCTTCAAAACCACCATTATTTTCAACTACAACTTCATGACCTTCAGATACTAAAACTTTTACACTTTCCGGAGTTAAACCAATTCTATTTTCTTGTGGTTTTATTTCTTTAGGTACGCCTATCTTCATGAGATCTCTTATCTTTTCTATTTTTAAAAACTAATTAGTTTTTTTGGTTTTTTTGATAGTTGGTGATACCAGTTCTTAATTTATCAATAATTTCATCTATATGTTTTTCTTCACAAATAAATTGTGGAGCAATAATTAAACAGTCACCAGTAGCTTTAAAATTTACACCTGTTTCATAACAAGCTTTAAAACATTCAAGTCCTGCTTTACCTGGTTTAGTGTTCAGCTTCATATCAATTCCACCCATCATTCCATAACCTCTTATGTTATCCACCGACTCTAAATCTTGAAGAGAAAATAAACCTTTTTGGAAATATGGTGCTAAATTTTTAGCTCTATTAAAAATATCATCTTTTTCAAAGATGTCTTGAACCGCTAATGCAGCTGCTACTGCAACTGGAATTCCTGAATAAGTATAGCCATGAAATAATTCTACAGCTCCTGCTGGTGAAGCATCCATTACAGCATCATAAATATAATCATTACACGCAACAACGCCCATTGGCACAACTCCATTTGTGGTTGCTTTTGCCATAGTCATAATGTCAGGGGTTACACCAAATTCATCTGCACCAAATTTAGATCCAGTTCTGCCCCATCCAGTAATTACTTCATCAAAAATTAAAAGTATTCCATGTTTGTCACAAATTTCTCTTAGTTTTTGTAAATATCCTTTTGGCGGAACTAATGTTCCTGTAGATCCTGCTATAGGTTCTACTATACAAGCAGCTATATTTTCGCCACCAAAGTTTTGACAGATAATTTCTAAGTCATTTGCTAAATAGTCTCCTGTCTCAGGTTGACCACTAATAAATTTATGCTCTGGTAGATGTGTGTGTCTAATATGCTGGACACCTGGCATTAAAACACTTGCAAATGTTTTGATATTATTCACCATTCCACCAACTGAAATACAGCCAATGTTCATTCCATGATAACCACGCTCACGCCCAACAAATCTAAATCTTTCTCCGTGCCCTTTTGCTCTGTGATAAGCAACAGCAATTTTAATTGCAGTCTCAACAGCAGTAGATCCACAAATTGTAAAAAACATTTTATTTAAATCACCCGGTGTATGTTTTGCAATTTTTGATGCTAACTCAAATGATCCACCAAAACCTTGTTGGAAAGGTTGAGCATAATCTAAAGTTTCTAATTGTTTTGTAACAGCTTCTGTAATTTCTCTTCTGCCATGTCCAAGTGGATTACAAAACAAACCTGAACTCGCATCTATTTGTGTTTTTCCATGATGGGTTTTTAAATAAACACCCTTAGCTTCTGTAATTAATCTTGGGTTAGCTTTGAAATCTTTATTAGATGTAAATGGCATCCAATGTTCATTTAGTGAATTAGGAACTGAAGTTCTATTTTCTGAGCTCATAAATTATCTCTCTTTATATATGTGAATAGTATTATAATTTTTCTAACTATTAGACTATATAAAAATGTTTTCTAGAATTATTTTACTGTCTACTATGCCCTATTACAGCAACTTTAAGTACTACAACCTGAAGCTGTAGATTAGTTTTTTGTTTTACATCTACCCTAAATTGAATTTTAATGTCGATAATTTAATTAAATTAATAGAGGGATAATAATGAAAAAAATAATTAGTTTTATTCTTGGTACAGTAGTTGCTCTTAACTTATCTATATCAGTTGCAAATGCTGCTGCTAAAGAAGTTAGAGTTGCGTTCTTTTTAGAATGGGCAACACCTAACCAAGAAGATAAAGTAAAAAAGACTTTTGATAAAGCTTTAGGAGTACCAGTTAAATGGGTAGATTTTAAAACTGGAGGAGAAATGACTGAAGCTATGTTATCTGGAGATATTGACATTTCTTTTTCACAAGGTTTAACTCCATTTGTAAATGCTGTTAATGCTAAAGCACCGATTAAGCTTGTAGATATTGCAGTTATTTACGGAATGGGAGGAACTACGTGTGTTGCTGCTAATGGTATAAATAAAGGAAATGCTGCTGTTAAATTAGATGGCCAAAAAGTTGCTGTGCCTCTAGGAACTATGGCTGACTATGTTTTTAAAGAAACAATGAGAGTAGTGGGAGCTGATATTTCTAGTATGAAAATTGTTGATATGGCTCCAGAAGATGGATCTGCAGCATTCGTTAACGGTGACGTTGCAATGGCATGTTTATTTGGTGGTGGATCTATTGATGCTGCTAAAGAAAAAGGTACTGCACTACTAACTGTTAAAGAAGCTCAAGATGCTGGTATTGCTGGTATTGACATTACTTCGGTTACTAACAAATTCTTAAAAGAGAACCCAGGAATGGTTAGAACTTTCGTTGAAGTAACTCACGAAGCTAATGCAAGATATAATGCTGGTAAATCAGACATGAACGTAATTGCTTCAGATGCAGCTATGGATTTAGCTAAAACTAAAAAGCAAATAGGTGGATTTGAATTCATAAATGCAAATAAAATGAAATCAGACTACATGAGCAAAGGTGGTATTCTTATGAGTTACCTAGGAGTTATGGGTAACATGTTTGCTACATCAGAAAACCCAGCTTTAAAAGATTACTCTTCAGTAGTAGATACTAGCTATCTACCTAACTAATAGTAAAAAGAAATTTAAAATAGGCGCTAATTTAATAATTGGCGCCTATTTTTTTAATAAAATTCTAATATAATAATTTTCTTATGAGTAATTTAATTTCTCAAAATCTAAACATGATTTTTAAAACTCCTAAAGGAGAAACTGTTCATGCTTTAAAAGACGTAAATTTTAATTTGAAAAAAGGTGAATTACTTACGGTGCTTGGCCCATCAGGTTGTGGAAAAACAACTTTGCTAAATATTACTGCTGGATTTTTAAGACCAACCTCAGGAAAAATTATTCTTAATGAAAAAGAAATAGACGGACCTGGTGTTGAAAGAGGAATGGTTTTTCAACAAGGTGCCTTGTTTGAATGGTTGACTGTTGCTGAAAACGTCAACTTTGGACTTCGAATGAAAAAAGAAGATTCTGCAATAACAGCAAAAAAAGTTCAAGAATGGTTAGAGATTGTAGGTCTTCAAGGGTTTGGAAATACTCCAACTTATCAATTATCGGGTGGTATGCAGCAAAGAGTAGCTCTTGCAAGATGTTTAATCAATGATCCTGAGCTAATTTTAATGGATGAACCGTTAGGTGCCCTTGATGCATTAACTAGAGAAAAAATGCAGTCTTTAGTTTTAAAAATTTGGAAAGAAACAGGAAAAACAATTATTTTAATTACTCACTCAGTTGAAGAAGCATTATTATTGGGTGAACGTGTTTATGTCATGGCTCCTAGACCTGGAAGGATACATAAAGAATATAAACTTCCTTTTGCAAACATGGGTTTAAATACAGATTTAAGAGAAATAAAAAATAACAAAGAATTTGTATCTAAAAGAGAAGAAATTTTAACAATGATTTGGGACATGGAAGAAGAAATAATGGGTAAAGAAAATTAAAATGATTACTGGTATTGTTACTTTTTTAATTATTTTTGCTGTTATTGGATCTATTCTTTATGGACGAAGATTGATTAAAACAGAAAAAACTGATGCTGTTTTTGGTAATCCTGAAAGAGCAAAGGGTGGTTTGCACTGGATTATAGTTGGTACTAGTTTTTTAATATTATCTTGGCTTTATTATTCATGGGATATAGCAAAATCATTTTATCCAAAATCTGCAAATGAATTATGTCAAGTTGCAAAGGTTAATGAATCTTTGTTATCTTTAAAGTATCTTTTTCCTATAGAGGAAAGACAGCACAAAAGTACTGCTTTAATTAAACGTGAAAACATAAATATCCAAAAAAAAATATTAATTATTGAAAATTCACCTGATTTAAAAAAACAGGATAAGGAATTATTTATTAATTTACTTAAAAAAACTAAAAAAACTATACCATTATTAACTAATGAAGAACTTTTAGAAACTAAAACAAAAATAAAAATTAATGATTTAACTAATAGAATAAGTTTGTTAACTGAAGACTTTCAAAAAGTAAGTTACCCTCCTTTAAAAAGCATAGAAGAGGAAAATAAAAGAATAGAAGAGCTACAAAAACAGCTTGGATGGGGCGCAACAGGAATGGAGGTACCTCCACTTCCTGAAAGTAAAAGGGGTTTGAAATTTCATACAGCAGCAGAAGAATTAAATAAAATTAGTGACGATTTTTTTGCATTAAGAAACCATAATCCACAATATCTCAAATTATTAAAAGAAATCAGAAACGAGATCAAAGAATACAAAGATAATTTAGATGACAATCAAGAATTAGAAATGACTCTTATAAAAGAAATTAAAAAGCTTGGGCAAAGAATTGAATTTGAGAGTGTTTTTCCACCTAGTATTTTGAATGAAATGGAAAAATCAATAAGGGAATTTGATATTATTCAAAAAAAAGAGCAAAAAAATTTAATTTATATTGATGCTTTTTTATTTCCTGCAGGCACGATTGTTAATAGTGGTTCTACTTGTGCCGAAGACGGTCCTGGTAGATGGCTTCCTAAGCCATCTGACACTTTTAGAATTTTTGGAAATCTTTTAAAGCCTAGTATTGGATTCAAAAGAATACCCATGATTTGGTACGAGATGATGGGTGTGAACAAAATTGTTGGTTTTATTCTACCTGATTGGATTGCAGATATAATACCAGGAAAATATCCTGTTCATAGTACAGATGGAACAGTGAAACCAAACATTAAAAGTAAAGTATTAGATGTTGTAACTGGTGAATTTAAGGCATTCAAAATTCCAGTACCAACTGGTCATATTTGGGATTCATTTTTAAGAGTATTTCTTGGATTAACACTTGGAATTATTTTAGGTGTTCCCTTGGGTTTATTTATGGGCTTAAATAGATTTGCAAAAGGGTTTTTTGATCCTTTGATTGAATTATACAGACCAGTCCCTCCTCTTGCATGGGCTCCTTTAGTTATTACTGTTTTTGGTATTGATGAACTTGGAAAAGTGTTCTTATTGTTTATGGTCTCATTTTCAATCATGATCATTTCAGCTAGAGCTGGTGCATCAGGAACTCAATTATCAAAAATTCATGCCTCACACTCACTTGGTGCATCTAAATGGCAAATATTAAGATATGTAATATTTCCAAATTCACTACCTGAAATTTTAACAGGTATAAGGGTTGC
>Ga0209383_1002655_pt1 | contig 10357 bp, 13 predicted proteins | sample CoawatmetaG02DNA_FD_187510 | JGI IMG/M metagenome (GOLD analysis project Ga0209383, IMG submission 187510) | Marine microbial communities from the West Antarctic Peninsula - Coastal water metaG029-DNA (SPAdes) (version 2) | ecosystem: Environmental > Aquatic > Marine > Coastal ... | reverse complement strand
ATGAGAGCTCAGACAATTTCAGCCCAGAGTTACCCAGCGTTCTGTATTCCATATTTACTCCTATTTGTTATTTGCTATTAGCTAATGGGGCTAATAATTTTACTATAAATTCTATATTAACAATTGTGCATTAATTTATTAACTACCCTAAATTTTTTATTTAGCTTATTATTTATTTAGGGGGGTGTGTTGAAATTATGGATAAAAAAAGGTTCTTTGATGATCGATTAAAATATCTATCGTTTATACAAAATACTGGCGAGAAGAAAGCCATTTCTGAACAGATTTATTCACATATCGCTGGCTTATCTGAAAACAAATCATACCTAAGAATCCTAGATGCTGGGACAGGGGATGGAACGATATGCTCCAATGTAATTAAAAGTTTTCATAGGTATCATCCATACGCTTCTCTTTTAATGACTGGCAAAGAGATTAGCTATGAAGACCTAAAAAATACCTTAGAAAAGATGCCAGATAGATTTGTTGAACATCCAAACATATTAATTACCATGACGAATGTAAAATTTTCTGAATTAGGATTGGTTGAGAGTTCAAGTAAAATTAAAGATAAAAAGATTAAGGAATTTAATCTAGTGCTTAAAAGCAATAATTCTTATGACTTTAATTCCCAAATAACAGGCAACCTCTTAGGAAATTTTATTAAAAAAAATTGGGGAATTGAAATAGATAAAAATGGTCGAACATCATATTCAAACCCTTGTGTTATTAGAGTCTATAGAGAAGATAACGAGAAACATTTAGAAAAATTTCTTCAGAATGATTATAAAAATAATAACTATGACCTTATTATTGCGTCCCAAGCTTATAGAGCTGCATCGTCTGTAACAGCTAAAGTAAAAAATGTCATTGGTCCGCTCATGAGACTTTTAAACAAATCTGGAAAGCTTTTAATAACTCACACAAGTGGCGGAGATTCTATTCAAAAAGTTTTAAAGTTAGCCTTTAAGGATAAAGAAGCATTCCCAAATACAGCAAAAGATATTATTGAGCATTTAAAAGATAATCCATTTGGTGAAAACAATATATATAACTTTTCAAAACCTATGAATTATTTTTTTAAATTTAAAAGGGCTCCCAATCAAACAGTTTCAGAATTATTTGGTAATAATGTAGATGCTAAATGGGCGAATATAGTCTACGTAGGTCAAATAGCAGAAAAAGATATTCAAAATTTAGAAAATAATTCAAGACTTCGAAATAAGGTTAGAAAAACTATAAATGATCTAAATCAAATTCAATTTAAAAATGAGATATTTAGTATTACAAAAGTAAGATGATAAGCAGCTGATTGCTTAATGTTTCTTCTATGCTTACTTTTTTCCGGTTAAAACCAGGGTTCCTGCCCAGTCCTGGCTTTGATTTGATCTCCAGCTTTCAACAACTTTTAGCCCTGCGCTTGAAAAAATTTCAATCCACTCTGCTTCTTTGAGCATCATCATCTTGGTGCCTACTTTTTCTTCCCAAGAATGAGATTCTTGATTCTCGTAATATAAGTCAACACCTGCTATCAACCTCCCCCCTTTATTCAGCCATGAATCTGTAATTTTCTTTACAGTTAGAGCTGGATTTTCTAGATAGTAGAGAACTTCCATCGAATGGATTAAGTCAAACTTATCGGGAGAGCTATAGGTATCAATATTTTCAAGTAAAAATTCAGATTTGCTGACACCTTCGCTGGCCTTTTCAATCATTTGTTTCGCCCCATCAATCCCAACAGAGCGAACACATAGAGGATCATTTTCTAAGTTTCTTACAACCCAACCATTACCGCAGCCCAGATCTAAAAAACTAAAGTTTCTTTCCAGGCTTGCCCTTTCTTGGATTGCAAAACTTATCATGTCTTCAACAGCCAATGCATGACCTTTTTCCATCCCAATATCTTTGCCTTGATCTGCCCATTCACCAAAAACTTCTGTTGCGATTCTCATAATTTATCAACAATTTTTTTTATTTCTTTTATGTGATCTATTGTTGTTCTGCAGCATCCGCCAATTACAGACGCTCCATTATTAATCCATTCCACGACAAACTCTTTGTACTCATCATGATCAATGGGCTGATGATTGTGATAATGCCATTCATCAGAATCACTAACAAAACCCTCTAGCTTATTTTTTTTGTATATTGAAGAATTGGCATATATTCCAAAACTTTTTTCTTTTTTAAGTTTTTCAATTGCCAGGCTAGCAGTATCTGCATGAACACAATTAACTAATTGGCAATCAATATCTAATTTCAGGCCTTCGCTAATTGCAAGATCTAGTAGCTCGGTACTAGGAAGTCTATTAAGTTTGTTTCCTCTTGTGGTCCAGCTTAACCAAACTTTATTAGAAAAATTTTTGGCAGTTGATGCGGCAATTGTGCCTTCATAAATTGATGCCATTGTCTCGCAAATAATTAAGTCAACTTCATCTTGATAAACTTTACCCAATGTCTCATAAAACTTTCTAAGCTGTTTTTCTTTTGAACTTAAATCTGGCCTGAAAGTGACATGGATTGGAGGAAAGCATCCCGCAATCTTGGTTTGCGTTCCACATTCAATTATCGCTTCTTGGCACAATTCCAGTGATCGCTTTGCTAAATCTTCATAGGGAAGCGCAGTTGGCTCTCGTTTTAACAATTCTGGAGTGGCTTGGTAATTTGATGTGGTGATTACATCTGCGCCAGCCTCTATGTTATCAATATGTATTTGTTTAATAACCTCGGGATTATGGATTAAGCAATACGCTGACCATATAGATGTTTTAAAACTTGGGAGATACTCGCCACGATTTTCAAGCTCGGTGCCAAGTGCTGCATCTAATATTAAGGGTTTCATGTGATGTTAATGTAATAAATTGAACTTATTTATATTTGTTTTATAGATCTTTGCTCCAATAAAACCATAAAATACCATACCAAGAAGAGAAAGGATTATACTTGAAATTAAAAACCAATTATTCATATTCTTTCTCCTTTTAAGTTGTTATCACCTTATCTCAGTGCAATATTAGATAACTCTGAATATAAGGATGATGCTTTATTGCCAATACCATTTTCAATTTCTAAAGAAATGTCTTTTTGAGATTCTTTGAATTCAAAATCATAAGTTTCTTTGATATCTGATATTTTTAATATATCTAACCAATACTCTTTTGAAGTGCAAAGTTGTTCATAACAAATGAAATATACATTATCTTTATCTTTTAGGCTCCCAAGACAATTATGATAAGTTAGATACCACTGTTCTAACCAATGATTGATGTCTAAATCATTCTTAAAATTTAAATTTTGATCGTGAATTGGAATATAGTTGCGACCAAATTCTGTATGTCCAATCCATCTCATATAGTTAGAGATAAATTTATCTTTCTTTGAATCTTCAATAAATCTTTTGTGTTGAGAGAGCAAAGAATATGCATGCTGAATTGGGTTTCTATAGGGAATAAATATTTTGGAATGAGGAAAAATTGCAGATATTAATTCTAGTCTTCTGATGTTTTGATTGTTTTTACTGAGGTATCTCTCTTTATGATATTTTTGATTAATTAGTTGTACATAGGTTTTAAATTTTTCTTGGGTATCCTCATCACTCTCATTAAAAGTCATCCAAAAGACTTCCTCAAATGCTTCGGGTGATTCTGAGGAGACTTTAATGCCATCACCATGCGCTCTCTCAATAAAGTCCATATCTTTTTTACTAAAAGATAATTTTGACCATAGATTAGGTGCGAGGAGGAAAGGCATGTCTTGATAAGAGAGTGATGCAAATTCGTCCGATTTATATAAAGCATTCAGCAATATGGTAGTCCCTGAACGTGCAAGACCTGCTACAAAGATATGATTATCAGTAGATTGCTTTTTTAATATTGCAGAACTCTCAACATCAAAAGTCACCTCTCGCATAAATTGAGAAGAGAGTGCAATTTGATGCAGTTTTTGCTGCAACCAAGAATAGTTGTTCATTTGATAATTGATTTTCTTAAGTAGGCATATCCAAATGCAAAGACCGTTGATTCTATGATTCCAAAGAATGAAAGAGTGATCAAAAGGAAGCCATTGAAGAAATAATCTGCAACATAAAATAAAGACAGTATAAGTAATAGAATCAGTAAAATTTGAAGAGAATACTTCATCATCCTCAATGCATATGCAGGAATAACCTTCTCTTTCCAATGGTCACTGATATTATCTTGAGGAATTACATGAGTGACTTTTCTTATCACCTGTAGGATTGACTCTAAGACAGATAGAAAATGAAATTGAATAAAAGCCTCAACAGATAGAACACAAACCAATAACAGAAAAAAATGAATCATTAAGATTCATTATCCGATTCTTTTGATAACATTTTTTTATCTTTTCTGTTCTTTAATGCACGTTTGATTGGATAATATAATATTCCCCAAAGTCCTAATAGAATTGCAGCAAAGAAACCAATAATAGCAGTAATGGCTCCACCACCCATGCCCGGACCGATGTATGCATAGGAAGGTATAGAAATTAAAAATAGAGATAAAAATAGAATTGATTTATTCATTGCAAGTTCCTTTGTTGGTTAAAAAATTGTTAACGGTTTGAATATCTTCTTGGGTGTATAGAATTCTTGACCAACCAACTAAATAGACATTTTCATTTTCTGCACGATTAACATGTGACCATCTCAAAGAACCATCTGCATTGAAGTAAAGGGTTCTTCCATAATTAGTTTCTTCAATAAATAAATCCCCGTTGGGAAGAATCTGACTTCTTCCTTCCGTAATGGTTCTGACATCGTTGTTAACAAGACTATCTTTAAGGTATGAGGAATATTCATCAGTTTTAAAGTCATAAATAATTACTTCATTATGACCATCGACAACATCACCCTCTACAAAGTCTTTGGAATTATTATTGAAGATGGATATTCTATGATTGTCTAAAATATCTACGTCATGTTGATGAAAGGATGGTCCTGTGCCTTTCCAAATGATTTCATTTGAAGACGGTCTGTATAACAAAACCATGGATTGATGACGTAATGATAAAAATACATCTCCTTTTTTCCAATATTCCCCATCAAAATCAACAGGCTGAATATCATTTAAATGAATTGGGTCTATAGCAAAACGTTGATCTCCAACTGAAAACAAGAGATATTCCAAACCATTATCTATAAAAATTTGTGAGACAGCTTTTTCGAAAAGAATTTTACCGTCAGGGGATAATTTAACGATTGCAGCATCCTCGAAACCAATTGCTCTTATCATATTTCTTCCAACTTTTTCAACTGGTAAACTTTGTGGATTTAGACTACTTGGAACCCATATATTTTTATTAAAATCTGTTTCTATTGAATGATGAAATCTATCATGAGTATTTTGAAAGATTAATTTTGAGCAAGCATTAATTTCCCTTAATGGGCTGAAATTTTGAAACAGTAAACCCCCATCATGAACTAATTTTGGATGTGTCAGTATTTCTCTTAGATTGTTATTATCCCTTTCTAAAAATTTAAACTCATCAACCTGTTCGACTAAATTATTAAATGCATCAATATCAGGATTCCAAGTATGCAAAACTTCAAAGTTAGTTAAATCAACAAGTTCAACTACTCCTTCTTGTAAATCGCCGTCATATCTTGAAAGAAGAAGATATGATTCTTCTGTGTTTGGAGTTCCATCAAAACCATCTAAGTTAGGGAATCTATCCTCAGCTACTAAAGCACCACCCTGTAATAATTCTTTAATATTAACTGGAATTTCTGCAAGAGTTAGTGCAGTTTTGGATATCCATCCTGCCTTGATGCTTCCAACTAACTCCTGCCTAACCAGGACACCGAATCCAACTGCAAAAAGAATACTAGAAAGTATTACTAGATAAAGAACCCAAATTTCAATTTTTTTAAACATGTAGTGTTGTTCTATTTATAAACATGCTTATCATAGCAACTCTTAATTACTAATTAAATTAAACAAATGAAAATATTAGTTATGGGTCTGCCAGAAAGTGGTAAGACATATTTAACAGAAAGATCGGTGCCACTCATAAGTTCTGCTGGGTATAACGCAGATAAAGTAGATTTTAATATTACAGATTGGAATGAACAAAACCACGACGATGTTGCAAGAGGTATCCTTCAATGGAAAAAATAGAGAGGAAACGACACCTTGCAAAGACTCTTACGTGGAGAGTTCTAGCAACCACTGATACGTTTCTTATTGCATGGTTTATCACTGGGAAATTTGATTTGGCAGCAGGAATAGCAGGAATAGAAATTTTAACAAAAATGTTTTTATATTATTGGCATGAACGTCTTTGGTATAAATATATTAAATTTGGAGTAACAAAATAATATTTAATTGGGTTTTCATGGGATAAACCCCCTCTTTTCATTACATACATTTGATAAGATTTTTAAATCTCCTATCAAACATTATGTAGTCTGTTTCTCATGAATTATGAATTCTTTCTATTTGTAATTCTAATTCACTGTTTAAAACTACTCCACGGTGACTGACTTGGCTAAGTTCCTTGGTTGATCGAGGTCTGTGCCTCTTTGACATGCTACTTGATAAGCAAGAATTTGAAGTGGGATAGTATAGATAATGGGCGCTAATAATTCGCTGCACTCTGGCATCTGAATAAAGGCTCCTCTCTCAATGTTAATTTTAGAATTGCCACCACCAAATACATACAATGTTCCGCCTCTGGCTTTGACCTCTTCTAAATTAGAAACCAGCTTTTCTGTCAGAGTGTCCTCTGGAGATAATGCTACTATTGGAATTTGGTCGTCCACTAGAGCTAACGGGCCATGCTTTAACTCGCCTGCTGGGTAAGCTTCTGCATGAATGTATGAGATTTCTTTTAGCTTTAATGCACCCTCTTGAACAATGGGAAAAAACATTCCTCTACCTAAAAATAGAGCATTGTGCTTATCGGCAATGTTTGGAACAATTTTTGAAATTTCATCTGAAAGCTTTAGAGTTTCTTTAATCACCGCAGGCAAGGCTCTCAGCTCATTGACTAAATTTTTTCTCAAGTCTTTTTCTTGATCTAAACTTTTTGCTATAGACATAGCCAGCAACATGAGTCCAGCCAGCTGAGTGGTAAAGGCTTTGGTTGAAGCAACGCCTATTTCCGGTCCAGCATTTGTGAATAGCACATGCTCAGACTCTCTTGCCAAGGAGCTGGTTGGTACGTTACAAATTGAAAGGGTGCTTAAATAATCCTTTTCTTGGGCGTATCTTAAAGCTGCAAGTGTGTCTGCTGTTTCTCCAGACTGAGAAATGGTCACAAACAAAGTGCCATCTTCTACTAATGGATCTCGATAACGATACTCGCTGGCAAAATCAACATAACACGGAATTTTGGCAATTTTTTCAAACCAAAATCTTCCAACTTTTCCAGCATGAAGACTGGTGCCACATGCAACGAACTGAATGCGCTTAATTTTACTGAAAACCTTTGAGGAGCCAAGTCCAAAGATATTATCTAGAACATCATCATCACCCAGCTTGCCATTAATAGTATTAGCAACTGCATCTGGTTGTTCGTAAATTTCTTTTTCCATGAAATGAGAATACTCACCCTTCGTCACAGCATTAACTGCAATATCAATTTCTGTGATCTCTCTTGTGACCTTAGAATCTTTTGATGTATAAACTTGATAGGTCTCTTTGTCTATTTCTGCTACGTCGCCGTCTTCTAAAAATACAAATTGATTGGTAAGTTGGGATAAAGCCAAAGGATCAGAGGCTGCAAAGTTTTCCTCTATGCCAATGCCAATTAATAGAGGGCTTTTATTTCTTGCAACTATGAGTCTATTTTTATCATTAATATGAATAGCTGCGATAGCATAAGCTCCGTCTAACTCTTTGATGGCTGCGTGCATTGCATCCAAGAGGTCGCCTGATACCTTAAGGTGCTGATGTAACAAATGAGCAATTACTTCTGAGTCAGTCTCAGAGGTAAATTTATACCCACTGGCAGTTAGTTGCTCTCTTAGCTCCAAGTAGTTTTCAATAATTCCGTTATGAACGATATGAATCTCCCCACTTGAGGAATGAGGATGAGCATTTTCTTGCGATGGTTTACCGTGAGTAGCCCAGCGTGTATGAGCAATACCAAGTTTACTTTTTGGGCGCTCTTGAATCATTCCGTCTTCAAGTAGCTTAACTTTTCCAAGGGTTCTTAGATTGAAGATGCTATCTTTTTGGTGAAGGGCTATTCCAGCTGAATCATAGCCTCGATATTCCATTTTATGTAAGCCTTGAACCAATAACTTGCCAACGTTACGAGATGAGGCTGCACCTATAATTCCACACATATTATTTTTTGTTTTTTGCCCAGTCTTCTTTAATGACTTGTTTGCCTCTGGCTAGGGCCAAAGATTCATCTGGTACATCCTTTGTTATTACAGAGCCAGCTCCAACATATGCTCCTTTACCGATATTAACAGGGGCAACTAGTGAAGAATTAGTCCCTATAAAGCTGTTTTCTCCAACAGTAGTTTTATGTTTATTTTTGCCATCGTAATTGCAGGTAATGGTACCCGCTCCAACATTTGTGTTATCACCTATGTCTGCATCGCCAAGGTAGGCTAAATGGTTTGCCTTCGCGCCTTTGCCAAGTTTCGTTTTCTTTGTTTCTACAAAGTTACCAATTTGGGCATTGTTGCCAATATCGGAACCTTCTCGGAGTCTTGCATAAGGTCCTATGCTGCAATTAGATCCAACGATTGCAGAAGATAAGTGAGAAAAAGCCTCGATAACTGAATTGTCTCCGATGGTGACATCACAAAGAATAACATTGGATTTAATCTTTACATTTTCTCCAAGGGTAATCTTGCCCTCAAGAATAACATTCACATCTATGCTGCAATCTTTGCCGGCAGAAACTTCTCCACGAAGGTCAACTCGCGATGCGTCCATTAGAGTAATGCCTTGTTCTAGTAGCTGTTTAGATTTCATATTTCTTAAAATAGACTCAAGCTGGTGGAGTTCTTGTTTATTGTTTGCCCCCACAACCTCGTCTGGGTTTGCTTGAATACAATTTATTTTAACCCCTTTTAATGAAAGTATCTCAACTAGGTCTGTAAGATAGTATTCACTGGCGGCGTTGTTGTTATTTATCTCATCAAGGGCTGTAACAAGGATCTCTCCGTTTATGGTCATAATTCCAGTGAAAACTTCTGGTATTTTTCTCTCTTCGTCTGATGCATCTTTTTGTTCGGTAATTTTAATAGCATGTCCTAAGGAATCCTTTATTACCTTTCCGTAAGGCGTTGGGTCATCTGGCAGCATAGATAACAGGCAGCAATCAGTGGTTTCAGAAATCAATGCTTGAATTGTTGCTTCTGAAATCAAAGGAACATCACCATATAGAATTAAAATTTTCTGGTTTGGAGCTATCAAATGTGAGGCTTGCTTAACGGCATGCCCTGTTCCAAGCTGCTCGTCTTGATCTACTGAGCTCACATTAGGGTAGGATGCTCCAATAAATTGCTTGAGAACTTCTTTTTTATAGCCAGCTACCAAAGTAATGTGGTCGCTAACTTTTTGAGCAGCATCAATCACATGAGAGATAATTGTTTTGCCCCCAAGAGGTTGCATGACCTTTGGAAGATTGGTATTCATCCTTGTGCCTTTGCCGGCCGCAAGAATAATTGTGTGAATATTCAATGAACTTAAAAATTAAAGTTAATACAAGTACCTTACTTGTTTTTTCTTAATTTTTGAATGGTTTTGATTCTAGCGGCGGCTTCTGCCAGTTGTGCTGCAGCCTTTGTGTAATCAAGGGTAGATTCTTTGTCATGCATATTTTTCTCGGCTTGTTCTTGTGCTTTTATAGCTTCTGCTTCATCCATAGAATCAGCCCTTTCTGCACGATCAGATAAGAAAGTCACAATGTCTGGTTGAATCTCAATAAAGCCGCCAGAGCAAAAAAATGTTTGTTCGTCGTCTCCGTTTTGAACTCGAACCGGGCCTGGGGCCAAACCAGTAAGAAGAGGCGTGTGGCCTGGGGCTATACCAATCTCTCCAAGTGAGCCTGTTGCAAAAACCATGGTACCCTCACCAGAGTAAATTTCTTCACTTGAGGAAACTATGCTGACTTTAATGGTGGACATTATTTATAAATTATAAGGTTTTAGCTTTTTCTACAACTTCGTCGATGGATCCAACCATGTAAAAAGCTTGCTCGGGAAGGTCATCGTAATCTCCCGCTAAAATTCCTTGAAATGATTTAATGGTGTCTTCTAGTTTGACGTATTTTCCTGGAGAGCCTGTGAAGACCTCTGCTACAGTAAATGGTTGTGATAAAAATCTTTCGACTTTTCTGGCTCTTGATACAGATAATTTATCTTCCTCAGATA
>Ga0209383_1002651_pt1 | contig 10360 bp, 11 predicted proteins | sample CoawatmetaG02DNA_FD_187510 | JGI IMG/M metagenome (GOLD analysis project Ga0209383, IMG submission 187510) | Marine microbial communities from the West Antarctic Peninsula - Coastal water metaG029-DNA (SPAdes) (version 2) | ecosystem: Environmental > Aquatic > Marine > Coastal ... | reverse complement strand
ATGGACGAAAACCAGGATGGCGTTATTTCAAAAGATGAAATCAAACCACCTAAAGGTAGAGGCCACCAGGGCGGTAACAAAAGCCATAACCGTGATTCAAAATAAGCGTCTCAGATACGGCACTAACTGTTGAACCTGCATACGGAAAGAGCGTTGATTACTGCATTGCAGTCCGGCGATGTGACTGCTTATGAACAATTGGTAAGCACGCATCTTCAGCCGATCAACCACTACATCCGAAGAATGCTTGGATACCAAGCAAACGAGACTGATGATTTGACTCAGGAGGTGTTTCTAAAATTGTGGCACAAGTCGTCCCAGTTTAATCCTGACAAGGCTAAACTAACGACCTGGCTACACCAGCTTGCTCGAAATCTATGTATCGATCATTTTAGGCGTAATAAAAATTGGCATCTATTGGACCCTGAAGATGCTGAACCGGTCGCCAAATCTGAGACGGAGCCGGATAGTCTCTTAGGCTCTTTAAGATCAGCAGAACACATTCAAGCAGCGATAAAATCGCTGCCAGAGCGACAGCGCAGCGCGCTTATTCTCTGTCACTATCAAGGTTTATCAAATAAACAGGCGGCTGACATTCTTGACACATCAGTAGAAGCTTTGGAGTCACTACTTTCTCGCGCACGCAGCAACCTCAAACAACGATTAGCAGTTACATCAACATGAAGCAGCCATCATGAACAAAAGCAGACTTGAACAAATCCTAAATGCCTACGGCGCTGACAGTCACTATTGGCCAGAACATGAGAAAGCTGAGGCGTTAGTGCTTATTCGGACGATGGACGACCCCGATGAGGACAGCCAAACACTCAAGCAACAATTTGAACACGCACAACAACTTGATATTCATCTGGCTAAAAATCAAGTGCCGGACGCAGACCTAGCAAAATTGAAAATGCGCATTGTTAGTGCTGTCACATTACAAAGCAGTGAACCTAACTCCATAGCAGAGCCGAACCACGATTTGTTAGATCGTTTGCTTGATTGGTTTATCCCAAATCAAACAGAAAAGCTCTGGCAGCCGACGTTTGCTGCAGCCCTTACTCTCATTGCTGGCATCCTAATTGGCTCAAGTTTACCAAAGTCAGTATCAATGGATGAAGAGCTCTATTACGAAAATGAAATTTATCTTTTGGGATTATTAGCAGAATCTGTAGAGGTTAGCTATGAGTAAATTACAACGTCGATCCCTAGTTGGTGCACTCTTGTTATCTATTGCGATCAACATACTGGCTGTTGGCATGTTCATCGGACGACATAATGCGGGTCCCGCAATGCAACCCAATCCAGCACACCTAGGCTGGATCTTACGTGGTATGGATAGAGAAACGCGCAAGAGCATTAGACCGCTAATGAAACAACAGGTTGAATTATCAAAACCCTTACGGGAACAAATGCAGGCAAGCCGCCATCAACTGGCTGACGCCATAAGTGCTGAACCGTTTGATGATGGAAAACTACGCATTGCTTTTGCCGAAGTTCGTAGCGCCTCAGTAGCATTTCAGCAAAGCAGTCACGAACATTTGGCCACCATCATTGCCTCACTCGATTCAGAAGATCGGCTGCAGTTGCTGGAAGCTCTAAAGCATCATCAACAACCTCCAAGAAGACACTCGAAGGCGCCTTAAGTCATTCTAAAAGAGTCCGGGATACTGACCACCGTCGAGCATAAGATTTTGGCCCGTGACAAAGCGATTGTTAATGCCATACAAAAAAAGCGGCGCACTGGCCAATTTCTTCAGAACCGCCACAACGGTGCGCTGGGATATTGCGCTTGGACTTATTTTGAAATTCTTCGATGCCAGTATTCTATTTTTTGGGAAACTTTTCGTGACTCGAACTCAATTGATCAGTTTCAAACAGACCAAGTAACAGATTATTCAAAGTCACATTGTGCTCATTTTCTTTATTACAGTTTACTGAGAAGGTCGTCGCCGCCTCGAGGGACAGGCCCTAGACCGCGGATACCGAAACCACCATCGTGGTTGAGAATAGCACCCGTCGACGGTACGTTGTCGTCCCTTGACGCAAAAAACACATAAGCGCCACTGTACTCCGCTGGTGTTGGCAGTTCGCCCACCGGCACAAAGTTTTTTGCACTCGAGGCCATTTTCTCACCGGGGAACTTCGCATTATCCATACCGAGGCTTTCCGGCCCCTTGAGTTCGGTAGAAATACCACCGGGCGCAACGCCATTGACTCTGACGTGAGGTGCAAGTTCAAAAGCCAACTGTTTTATCATACCTACCACTGCATGCTTCGTTGCGGTGTACAACATGCCACCACCATTCGGTAAAAAACCAGCGTTAGACACGGTGAAGAGCATGGAGCCGTTGGATGCAACTAAGGGCTTTAGCGCTGCCTTCGACAGCATCATGTAACCTAGCACGTTGATATCAAACAACTCATGAAAAGACGCGGTGAGTTTTTCCGCCGGCATATCAACAAGCGTCATGTTGTAGTCCCAGATGCCCGCATTACCAATCACACAATCGAGCTTGCCAAAGGTCTCGACACATTCATTGACGATTTTTTCGTTGTCGCTGAATTGCCTAACATCCCCCGAAACGCAAACGACTCGCTCGCCATACTGTTCGCGAAGTTGATCACAGCCTGATTCAGATCTATCTAGAACACCGATATTGGCGCCCTCGTTGATGAAGCGTTTTACAATCGCAGCGCCCAGCCCAGACGCGCCCCCGGTAATAATGACGGTTTGATTATCGAGTCTCATAGTTAAAAAATGCTGCTCAGGTTTTGTGAAAGAATGACGGTCTGTTCGAGAAAAATATGTCGCTTTGCCAGCTTAAGCTCACCATCGACGCGACGCAGCACATCCTCGCGCCTACCAATCCAGCTATCCTCTTCGCTATTGAGTCGCGTGCGATAAAGCTGGAAGTTACACATCACAGTGATTTCATCAACATCAACGTCAGAAACTCGCACATTCGAAATCAGATGACGAGTCCGAGACGGCGGGTCCTCAGCCCAGGCTCGGCCGACCGACAATCGCTTGACTCTGAGAGTGAGGGTGCTCAGGTCATCATCGAAATAAGCCATGCCGCCTAGCTTGGTAAACTCCAAATGCACCTCTTTAGCCTGTGTCGTTCGACGAATAGGCATCCAGTAATGAATATCCTCGGTAAGCAGACCTAACCAGTCATCTAGGCGGCGGTCATCGAGCAGCTCTGCCTCACGATAAAGAAATTCTTGAGCTTCAAATGTGAGGTGCAACCGTTCTTGAACCGTTAGCTGTGGGAAACGACTCATCAGACGCTTCCCTGCGGTGGCTTTGAGTGATTTTCTTTCAGCGTTTGCCATGAGTCAGCTTGCATCCACTCCTTCCAGCATTGGTAGGTCCAACGTTGACCATGCTCATTTACAACGGTTTCGATGCCACTTTGACCGGAAGGATCCGTGCTTACGGTGTCATGTCCCAGCCCCATAGAAAAATTCAAAGGTCTATTTTTGGATCGAGTACCTTTTGCACCTCGCGTTGAATGGCTCCAGTTTTCACCATCGTCTTGTTCAAGAAACCCAGCGGGACCAAAGACGTGGTTATGCGAGTAGATACTCTGTTTGCTCTGAGCGTCAGGCAGACCTACCGGCAAATAGTTAAACCACCAAATTTCAGTTTCAAAGGGGCCCCTGGGTATGCGTAAACACATCTGCCGTGTGTGTGTGACCCATAAGTTGGGGAAGATATTCGGGTGGCCAAAGGAACGGTGCCCTAGCGGGCCGAGCATTTCTCGCGTTGCCGCGTCGGTTCGGTGACCCGCTTGTATGTCATACCACTGCGACTCACCTTCTCCGGAAGCCTGTCGCCGGTCAAACTCTGCCTGCTGCTCAAGGGTTAAACCGGGACCACCGATGCCGTGACCATATTCACCGAGAATCACCATTTGATCATTGGGCGCCATCGCCTCTTCAGTCACTAACCCTACTTTGAAGGCGGTTCCATGGGTTACTTTGACGTGGTACCAATCGTATAAATTGTCGACTGCAAACTTCCAGTTACACTTAAGTCGATTCTTGTGAATACCATCTAAAAACTGGATAGGCCCATCCACCAACATCATGTCGATACTTAACTTACCAACCCAACCCAAGTATTCGATTAACGGGGGTGCATCTGGGTCTAATGTAGCAAAGTAAAAGCCTTTGTAACTCTCCACGTTAGCGGCTGACTCAAGCCCCCAGTCTTTTTTATCCAGCCCACCTTTGTAGAACGCTTCCTCATTAGGAACAGCAAGCAGAGATCCGTCTAGATCAAAGTTCCAACCATGGTATGAACACATAAAACTTTTTGTTGTACCGAGTTCTGCCCTGCAAACGGTATTGCCGCGATGCGGGCAGGAATTGAGCAGTACATTTACTTTGCCTGCTCTATCTCGAACCGCGATGACTTCATCTTCACCAATAAAGCTGACGAAGAAATTGCCGGTGTCAGGAATTTGAGACTCGTGACAAATGAAATTCCAGCCTCGCCCAAAAATGCGCTCGAGCTCTTCTTCGTACACTAGTCTGTCCGTAAAAATGCGTCTATCTAACACTCCAGTCGAGGGGTTGTAACAAGCATCTAGATCCACGGAGGCTCGGTCACTGGTAATAATGGTTTCCGGCAATTTATTCTCCTATTCCATTGTTGTAGCAAGTTTAGACGATCGCTTTAGTTGAGATTACCTTTGTGCCCCCAAATACTTGGCTTGTCATAGCTCGTGGTTTGCCATGTCTCATCATCGATCTGTAGACCACCGAAGCCATATTCAATATCAAACCCTGAAGGCGTTTGCATATAAAAACTGACCATCTGATCGTTCGTATGACGGCCGATGGAAGAAGAAATTGGGGTCGATTGAGCTGTGGCACGATCGAGCCCAAAGCCAACGTCATCGAGGCTCGTAACCTCCAACATAATATGATTGAGTTTCTTCGGCAAAGGCACTGGCGCTAAAGCAATGCTATGGTGACGAGGATTGCAATGTAGAAACGTCAGATTAATTTGGCGCCCTTTCGGTCCCATAGTAATGTGGTCAGACAAACGAAAGCCGAGACCGTTTTGATAAAATTCGATCGCCGCCTGTTCATCGGCAACGAACAAAACAATATGCCCTAAACCCTGATCACCAGTAATAAAGCCATTGACGCCTTGCGGCGAAACAAAAGGCAAGTCACTGGTTCGATCACCCACAAACAATTCGATCCGCAATCCAAAGGGGTCCTGGCAGCTAACCAAAAATTCAACCTGCCTTGCAGTCGTCTCATCATTGCTGGCCGGCGTAACGGTGAACCCGGCGTTATTGAGTTGTTCAATCATGCTATGCATAGACGCTTCGTCAACCATTTTGAAGCCTGCACAGCGGATATCATCCTCTCCGGTTTCTACAATTTTGATTCGCCAGATTGACGTGTCCATTTTTAACAAAAGTGACTCATTGTCGACCTTAACTGAAAGCCCCAGCACTTCTGTAGAATAGCGCTGCCAGTCAGACAGGCTTGATACCCCTAGCTCGATATAGGCCAATTCGGCAACCGATGTTGGAATCATCTAATGCACCTCGTATCCATTGAAACTTTGTTAACAACAATAAGATCTTAACTAGTCGTAACCCATATCCCTACGAGCGGACATACTAAAAATTGATCAATCGTCCAGAAACCATTTAACCTATACTCCGCATCCAACGACTGCGTGGGATATTGAATTGACGCTTGAAAGCACGATTAAAGGCTTCTTCAGAGCCCTACCCAGATTGGTTGGCGGCAACATCGTCCTGATACTCTGACATTGCAGTAATCGACCCCAAAAAGACATGGTAAAAATACCCCGCCACGAACGCCTTGCGACTAATTTTTCCATCCGCAGCAAGCGTGATTGCTCATACCGCACTCTTTCCAGGCGAAAATCGTATAGCGAAAGCGGTCTTGATGCCTTTGTCAGCCTTGTAATCTAACCTTTCGCCAACGGCAATACCAATTGGTTTCAGCTGCCGTAATCAAGCATTAACCTGGCGTTGGCCCGAATAGTCAAGATGCTCATAATCACCACTTACCGTCTAATCAGAGATTTGAAGAAGCCCCGATGATTGAAAAGGAAGCGCATAAAAAACATGTATAATGACCCATCTTTATACCTGCACTAACCAGACACTCATGAGCACGATTACAGAAACTCTGAATGACATTTTTGCCAAGGCTCTGCCTGATACGGGCTACTTTACGACGCAATATGATGAGCACTGGCGCTCTCCCTGTGAAATCGATCAGCAAGGTGAGTTGTCGCATTGGCGCCCCACGCCACAAACGGAATCAATCGATTTTCGAGGCCTCGCTAACGCCGTCGAAGCACCCATTCATCCCGATGTCATCGAGTACTACAGCGGCTATTGGTCCGGTAGCTTAGAGGCTTCAGCAAAAGAAGGACCGGTGAGCCTCATCCTGCTATGGAACCCTGAAGATGCTGAACGTCTCATTGAAAACTTGGTTGGACATCTGTTTGGCAAGAGACAGTCGAAATTACCCTTCACAACATTCTTTGCAACAACCGATCCAGAATCCGAGTATTTTCTCAGCATCGACAATGCGTCTGGTAAGGTGCTGTTGGAAGAACCAGGGCGTCCCCCGATAAAGGAAGTTGCGAGTGACCTGAATAGCTTCCTGCAACGTTTACAACCCGATGCGAGAGCCCCCGGAATATTTTGATGACGCAAAAACTACTGCCCAAAGTGAACAGTGTCGAAGGCGAGATCAACCTGCCGGGTTCGAAGAGTCTATCTAATCGAGCCTTATTACTTGCTGCCCTCGCGCCGGGCCAAACAACCTTGTTGAACCTGTTACGAAGCGAAGACACACAGCGCATGGTCGAAGCACTTACGCAGCTAGGTGTTTCATTGACGATGAATGACGACTGGAGCCGCTGTGTTGTTAGCGGTCACGATGGTTTATTTCAGGCGCCCAATGAGCATAAATTCTTCCTAGGCAACGCGGGCACTGCCATTAGACCTTTGACAAGCATTCTTGCAATGATGCAGGGAAATTTCATTGTTGATGGCGATCAATATATGCGTGAGCGACCCATCAACCATCTAGTCGAAGCTTTGAAACAACTTGGCGCATCGTTTGAATACCTCGGAGAAGAGAATTGCCCACCACTGCGTGTCATTGGCGGTAGCATTCGCGGCGGTAAGGTCGATATAAAGGGGGACATCTCAAGCCAATATCTAACATCCCTATTACTCGCATTACCCTTAGCACCAAAGGACAGTGAAGTATCCGTCATAGGTGAACAGGTATCCAAGCCCTACCTTGATTTGACTCTGGATATCATGTCTAAATTTGGCGTCAACGCGCGTCACGAGAACCACCAATATTTCACGATTCCAGGTGGTCAAAGCTATCAATCACCTGGTACTTACCTGATTGAGGGAGATGCTTCTTCCGCTTCGTATTTCTTTGCCGCAGCTGCTATTGCTGGAGGTACAGTGCGCGTTAACGGTATTGGCTCAAATAGTGTGCAAGGTGACATTGAGTTTCTGGATGCTATCGAAGCCATGGGCGCCGTCGTATCTCGTCAATCGGATTCGGTCGAGGTTTCCGGCGGCGCATTGAAAGGGATTGATATGGATCTAAACCATATTCCAGACGCCGCTATGACCATTGCAGCCATGGCACTGTTCGCCGAGGGCACAACGATAATTCGAAATATTTACAATTGGCGCGTCAAAGAAACAGACCGCATGTTCGCAATGGCGACAGAACTTCGAAAGCTGGGTGCAACAGTCGAGGCTGGGCATGATTACATTGTTATTGAGCCACCTGAAAAAATTCAATCGGCATCAATCGACACCTACGGCGATCACCGAATCGCCATGTGCTTCTCGTTAGCATCCCTCTCGGATGCAGAGATCACCATTAACAATCCTGAAGTAACCGCTAAGACGTTCCCAGATTACTTCGACGTTTTCGCATCGATCTGTCATTGAGGCCACTCGGCGAATCATATTCATCTATAGATAACGTCCGGCACCCCTGTAGATATTGAAACCCGGCTTGAGCATTGATCAGTCAAACAATGTGGATTGACATCCTTGTACGCCCTCAAGGTTGAGCAAATAGGCCTTTGCATCAAGTCCCCCACCAAAGCCCGTTAGACTACCATCGGCACCGATAACACGATGACATGGGATAACAATTGGTAAAGGATTGCGTCCATTTGCTGTCCCGACTGCACGGACAGCTTTTGGTCTACCAATCATTGAAGCGATATCGGCATAGCTACGCGTTTCCCCAAAAGGTATCTCTAATAGTGCATTCAAAACTTTCAACTGAAACGTCGTTCCCGTTGGCGCAAGCGTCAGCTCAAAAACGGTTCTTTCACCCGCGAAATATTCTTGCAGTTGAATAACCGCCTGCTCGCAGCAATCATTTTCTTCGATCCAATCTGGCTCAGGCACAACCCGCCCCTTTCCCGACGGGAAACCGATAATGCACAAGGCGCCCCGCTCCTCTGCTAACAAAAGCGAACCGATCGGTGAATCAAGATAGCGATAGTTCATGAGCTTTCCCCTAATAGTTTATTTTTTTACAGCCCGACGCCAGAGATGCATGCCCGCGTATGCCCGCCAAGGTTGCCAGGCCTTTGATAAATCCAGCAACTGATCAGGCTTGTTTATCGAAAATTCTGTTAAGGCAACTTTTAAAAGTACGAGGTCACTATGTAAAAATGCGTTTGGATCGTTTACCGCGCGCATCGCAATGTACTCTGCGGTCCAAGGCCCGATACCTTTGATATTGAGCAAGCTAAGCTTGAGTTCATCTAGGGATACGGATGTATCGAAACTAACATCGCCATTGACTACAGCTCGACTCATATCCTTTATCGCTTGTGCTCGTCGGGTCGGCATCGACAAGGTCTTGGTGTCCAATTCCGACAAACGTTCGGGTGAAGGAAAACCAAGACATAGCACTTCTCTGTCGAGTTCGTCTGCAGCCCTATTAGCACCTTGTAAATCAACATCTTTCACCTCAACGTTGTCACGATTCTTGATCCCATACATCGCAGCGATTCGACCCATGACGGTTGTTGCTCCTTTGACCGAAACCTGTTGACCAACAATGGCGCGCACCGCAATCTCAAAAGGATCCCAGCAACCAGGCACACGTTGACCAGGATTCTCAGCGATAATTTTTCGCATTCGGCGATCCCTACTGATCGCCTGATTAATCTCGATCGGGTCTGCATCCAGATCAAAAATCCGTTTAACCCTTTCAAGCACCGGTACTAACTCGTCTGGCAAAATTCCTGTCACTTGAACCATTAGCTGTCGCGCCTCTTCATCCAAGCCAACGGCCAATATACCTGTGCCCTGATGAGTCTTGATTACCCGACGATAATGGTCTGCATCGACATATTCGACGCCAGGTACCGCTCGAACTTTCAGAAAGTTAAGAATGCCGCTGAAATCAAACGGCGGACGATAACTCAGTCTCAAGTTAAAGCCCTGCTCAGCACCACTGCTGTTTCGACAAACTGTTTTTTGACGGACCGCCCTTTTACGAAGAGAACTCGGGGTTCGCGCATAAACATGCTTAAAATGATCGTTAAATCGCCGCACGCTTTTGTAACCTGAAAGCAATGCAATATCGGTTATTGAGAACGGCGTTTCATCAATTAGTTTTTTTGCGATTTGAAGTCGACGGGTTTGCGCAACGGCTTTCGGCGCGACCCCGATATGCTGTGAGAATAATCGCGACAAATGGCGTGGTGTGACCCCAAGCCGGTCACTTAGAGCGTCAATGGAACCGGAATCCAGAGCGCCTTCTGAGATGAGTCTCAGGGCGCGATTAACCTTTGTCGACGTACCCTTCCAAGCAGGTGTTCCGGGCGCCGACTCCGGTCGGCAACGCAAGCAGGGTCGAAAACCCGCTTCTTGCGCTGCTGCCGCGGACCCGTAGAAGTCCACATTTTTGGCGAGTGGTATTCGTACCTTGCACACGGGCCGACAATAGATGCCTGTCGTTTTCACAGCAACGAAAAAACGCCCGTCAAATCTCGGGTCTCTCGCCTGTCGCGCGTTTTCGAATAATTGATCGTTCAACCTTGATTACCGTCGGATTTGATCGATGACAATCAGCTTAATTCAACCAAGCCCACTTAAGCTAGCCAGAATCGGACCTGGTCAGCTATAACAAGACTGCCTGTTGTTCACGGTATTTACCGTGCTTGCCAACACGGTTGACGAGATGCGTATTTCGCAAGCAATGGGTTCGATTATGAGACGAACATGGCCTAAACATGGTTCAATCGGACATCGTTTAAAAAGGGTAGGTAAATGACGACCAA
>Ga0209383_1002644_pt1 | contig 10383 bp, 3 predicted proteins | sample CoawatmetaG02DNA_FD_187510 | JGI IMG/M metagenome (GOLD analysis project Ga0209383, IMG submission 187510) | Marine microbial communities from the West Antarctic Peninsula - Coastal water metaG029-DNA (SPAdes) (version 2) | ecosystem: Environmental > Aquatic > Marine > Coastal ... | reverse complement strand
TTCGATAGCTTTAGATATAATTTTATCACAAGAAACCATTACACCTAAATCTATAATCTCATAATTATTACAACCCATAACAACTCCTACAATATTTTTTCCTATATCATGAACATCCCCCTTAACAGTAGCTAATAAAATCTTACCAGCAAAGCTTGAATTCTCTTTACTATCTTCAATATATGGAGTTAATATTGCTACTGCTTTTTTCATAACTCTAGCAGATTTAACAACTTGAGGCAAAAACATTTTACCAGCTCCAAAAAGATCTCCCACAACTCCCATTCCATCCATAAGTGGCCCTTCTATAACATCTATAGGTTTTGAGAATTTCAGTCTAGCTTCTTCAACATCCTGATCGATATACGCAACGATTCCCTTAACAAGGGAATAAGATAGTCTTTCTTCAACATTATTTTCTCTCCATGTAAGGTCTTCATGTCTTTTTTTGCCATCGCCTTTAATGTTTTCAGCAAGCTCGACTAACCTTTCAGTTGCTTCATCATCTTTATTTAGTAAGACATCTTCAACAGCTTTTAATAAATTTTTTGGAATATCTTCATAAACTTCAATCATTCCTGCATTTACAATACCCATATCAAGACCATGACTAATAGCATGAAATAAAAATGCAGAATGCATTGCTTCTCTTACAATATTATTGCCTCTAAAAGAAAATGAAACGTTACTTACACCTCCACTAACTTTTGCATTTGGTAAATTTTCCTTAATCCATTTAGTTGCTTTGAAAAAATCAACTGCATAATTATTATGCTCAACAATTCCAGTAGCAACTGTTAATATATTTGGGTCAAATATTATATCTTCAGCAGGAAAGCCTATTTCGTTAACTAAAATATCATAAGCTCTTTTACAAATCCTTATTTTATCGTTATAAGTTACCGCCTGTCCTTTTTCATCAAATGCCATTACCACAATAGCTGCACCAAACTTTAAAATTATTTTTGCTTGCTTAACAAAAACATCTTTACCTTCTTTTAATGAAATTGAATTCACGATACCTTTGCCCTGGACACATTTAAGTCCTTCTTCAATAATTGTCCATTTAGAGGAATCAACAACAATCGGAACTCTTGAAATATCTGGATCTGATGCTATTAAATTTAAAAAATGAACCATAGACTCCTTACCATCTAACATTCCATCATCCATATTAACATCAATTGCTTGAGCTCCTCCTTGAACCTGATCTAATGCAACTGATAAAGCCTCTTCAAAATTCTCATCTTTAATCAGTCTTTTAAATTTTATGGAACCCATTACATTAGTACGCTCACCAATATTGGCAAAATTACTATCAGAGGATATTGTAACAGCTTCTAGCCCACTCAATCTCATTGCTTTTTCAATATTAGGTATTTCTCTAGGAGAATATTTTTTAGCAATTTTTGCAAACTCCTTAATATGTTCAGGAGTTGTACCACAACAGCCACCAATAATATTCACAAGTTGACTTTGCATAAAATCTTCTAATTGATTTGCCATATCCTTGGGACTTTCATCATATTCACCCATTTCATTTGGAAGACCTGCATTTGGATATGCACTAATAAAGAATTTAGCTTTATCAGAAAGCTCTTTTACATATGGGCGCATAGCACTAGTTCCTAATGCGCAATTAAAGCCTATACTTAATAATGGAATGTGAGATATAGAATTAAGAAAAGCTTCGGCAGTTTGCCCAGATAATGTCCGACCACTTTCATCAGTAATAGTACCTGAAACCATGATTGGAATTCGTAATCTTTTATCCTCAAAAACTTCTTCAATTGCATAAAGGGCTGCCTTGCAATTTAATGTATCAAAGACAGTCTCAACTAAAATAATATCAACTCCCCCATCAATTAAAGCACTAACCTGTTGGGTATATGCATCTTTTAATTGATCAAATGAAACCTGTCTAAATGCAGGATTCTCTACATCTGGAGAAATTGAAGCAGTTCTATTAGTAGGCCCAATAGCTCCGGCAACAAATCTTGGTTTTTCTTTTGTTGAGCATTCTATTGCAGTTTCTTTAGCAATTTTTGCAGACTGATAATTTAATTCATAAATAATGGAAGATAAATTATAATCAGCTTGTGCAATAGATGTGCCACTAAAAGTATTAGTTTCAATTATATCAGCTCCCGCATCTAAATACTCTTTATGTATCGCCTTAATAATGTCTGGCCTGGTTAAAGAAAGCAAATCATTATTCCCCTTTAAGTCTGACAAATGATTCTTAAATCTTTCACCACGAAAATCTTTTTCTTCAAGATTAAATCTTTGAATCATGGTACCCATCGCACCATCTAAAACAAGAATTCTTTTTATTAATATTTCTTTAATATTCATTTTTATTAATCTTAAATAACTTAAAAAAAAAGAATCAGAGAAATTTTTTGGATTTCGCTCATCTATCTCCAAAATTAAATGGAGTGGGATTTAGCACCTATTTCTAGGTTGCCAAGACATCAAAGGGCCCGTCCCTCCGTCTTTCTTGATAAGTTAGTAGCAAACTTAAAAAAAAAATTAACATGTTATTATCAAAAGCATATTATTATTTTTCTAAATTTGCGGTTGAATGTGGAAAGATTTGGCTGATTGCAACCACTTTAAAAAATGCTAAAAAGAATACTCTTTAGCTGTATCATCTGCCAAATCATCCAGTATATTTAAACTTAAAATTAAAAAAATGTCATATTATTTTACTTCAGAATCTGTCTCAGAAGGACACCCGGATAAGGTAGCAGATCAAATATCAGATGCACTGCTAGATAATTTCTTAGCACAAGACCCTAACTCAAAAGTAGCTTGTGAAACTCTTGTTACAACTGGATTAACTGTTCTGAGTGGTGAGGTTAAAACTAATAGTTATGTTGATGTCCAAAAAATAGCTAGAGATGTAATTCGAAAAATTGGATATGTAAAGTCTGAATATCAATTTGATGCTGATAGTTGTGGCGTAATTTCTGCTATACATGAGCAATCAGCTGATATTAGACAAGGAGTTGTTGAAGGAGCTGGATTAAATAAAGAACAAGGGGCAGGAGATCAAGGGATGATGTTTGGGTATGCAACAAATGAAACAGAGAACCTAATGCCATTAGCATTAGATATATCACATAAAATTCTAATTGAAATGGCAGACATAAGAAGAGCCGGATTAGAAATGAAATATTTACGTCCTGATTCAAAATCACAGGTTACCTTGGAATATAATGATGATCATTCACCAAAAAGAATTTCAGATGTTGTTGTCTCTACGCAACATGATGACTTTGCTGATGAAGATATAATGCAAAAAAAGATTGAAAAAGATGTCAAAGAAATACTCATGCCAAGAGTAGTTAGCCAATTATCAAAAAAAAATCAAGCGTTATTTAGCAGTGAGAAGTATCATGTGAATCCGACCGGAAAATTTGTGATTGGTGGTCCTCATGGAGATACTGGCAAAGATGTCAAAGAAATACTCATGCCAAGAGTAGTTAGCCAATTATCAAAAAAAAATCAATCGTTATTTAGCAGTGAGAAGTATCATGTGAATCCGACTGGGAAATTTGTGATTGGTGGTCCTCATGGAGATACTGGCCTAACAGGAAGGAAAATTATTGTTGACACTTATGGTGGTAAAGGGGCACACGGTGGAGGTGCTTTCTCAGGCAAGGATCCATCTAAAGTAGATAGGTCAGCTGCATATGCGACAAGACATATTGCTAAGAACCTAGTAGCTGCTGGAGTTGCTGAGAGAATATTAGTACAAGTTTCTTATGCAATTGGAGTAGCTGAACCTATGGGAATATTTATTGACACCTATGGCACTGCTAAAGTAGATGGAACAGATGGTGAGATTGCTAAAAAAGTTCAAAACATGGAGTGTTTCAATCTTAAACCGGCTTCTATAATCAACCGATTAAAACTAAAAAATCCAATATATTCTGAAACTGCTGCATACGGACATATGGGAAGAAAATCTGAAGTTAAAAATGTTACATTTAATATTAATGGCTCTAATAAAGTAATAGAAGTTGAAACATTTACTTGGGAGAAACTAGATTGTATAGCTGATGTAAAGAAATCATTTAATCTATAATTCAAAAAAAAACACTAATTTTAAAGTCGCTATAGCTAGCGACTTTTTTTTTAAAAAAATGAAAAAAATATTAATTTTTCTGCTGATGTTCACTTATTTAAATGGATTTTCTCAATTTGAATACAGTTATGATTCTCAAAAACAAGATTTACCAGAATGGATTAATTTAATGTATAATCAAAAAGATGATCCTGGAGCAATTATAAAAGCTTATGATCAATTTTACTCAAAAAATCAGTTTCTAAAAAATAAGCATACTCAATATTATAAAAGATGGATGCGTAGTCTTAGTAGAGAAATACTTTCTACAAATAAAACTTATAAATCTTCTAGTTCAAATCAATGGGAATGTATTGGCCCTTGGGATTTTGATATTGAAGCTGAAAGCAGAAGTTATGCTCCAGGGGCTGCTCATTTATATTCAATTGAGCAATCTAAAAGCAATCCAAATGTGTTATATGCTGGATCCGCAACAGCAGGAGCATGGAGATCATCTGATAAAGGCAATAATTGGAACCTAATTACATCATCAATTAGTCTCTCTAGTGTTTATAGCATTGAGATTGATTTTGTGAATGACAATATTATATATATTTCTGGTAATGGAAGCATCTATAAAAGTATAGATGCTGGAATAAATTGGAATATCACTGGAAGTAATAATTTCACAAGTCTTTCTCATTTTATAAAAGACATAAAACTACATCCCCAAAACAATCAAATATTATTTATAGCATCAGATCAAGGTTTTTATAAATCTACAGATGCCGGAAATACTTTTATTGAGATTATGAGTGGAGACTTTCAAGAAATTGAATTTCACCCAAACAGTCCAGACACAATGTATTTTATTAAACAAGTTAGTAATAAAACAGAATTTTATAGATCAGATAATGGAGGTGATTCGTTAATTTTATTCACTAATGGATGGCCAGACCCAACAACTCAAGATGAACAGAAAAGAACTGAAATTGCAGTTAGTATGGCAGATCCAAATAAAATTGTAGCACTTGCAACTGGATTAGCTAATGGAGGGAGTGGACTATATGGTATTTACATAAGTTATGATAAGGGAGAAAATTGGACTTTTAGATGTTGTGGTCCTCAAGCTGGAGGGGTCCCATCAAGTTCAAATATAAATATGATGGGTTGGCAGCCTACCGGGCTAGATGATGGTGGACAATATTATTATGACTTAGCTCTTGCTGTAAACCCAACAGATGCTAATATCATTCATGTTGGAGGGGTTAATCATTGGATTTCATTTGATGATGGGGTATCATTTTCTTGTCCTGCAAAATGGAGCGAGCCTCATAAAAAAGGATACGTTCATGCTGATATACACGATATAAATTATTTTGGTAATGATTTATGGTTCGCTTGTGATGGGGGAATATTTTATTCGGAAAATTTTGGTGATAGTATTTATAAAAAAATGTTTGGCATTGCAGGAACAGACTTTTGGGGTTTTGGAGCAGGATTTAAAGATGGAAATGTAATGCTAGGAGGAACGTATCACAATGGCACGTTATTAAAAGATAATAATACTTATATTAATGATTGGATTTGTACTGATGGAGGTGATAATGTAAGGGGGTTTGTAAATTTTGGAAATCCAAGAATTGCTTACAGCGATTATGGAGGTAAAATTCTTTCTGGTGATAGGACAATACCTATTAATTCTTTTGCAATAGACAAGCAACCAAACTCATCATATATTATTGGACAATCTTCTCAATTAGAATTTGATCCAAGATGTTATAATTGGATGTATTCTGGCAATGATACAACGCTATGGTTTTCAAAAAATAATGGTGCTTCTTTTGAAGTAGTACATCATTTTGACGCCAGTATAACCTCTATAGAAGTAGCCTGGTCAAATCCAGATGTAATTTATGTTGCAACCTATCCTGGTTGGTGGGACAAGAAACATATATATAAAACAGATGACGCTGGAGTTTCATGGACGGAAATAACCCCTAATGTTTCAGATGATTGGATCACATATGATATAACAGTAAGTAGTAATGATGAGAATACAATATGGATTTCAAGAAATTCTATGTACGGAAGTTATCCTAACTATAATGGTGAAAAAGTTTTCAAATCAATTAATGGTGGTCAAACTTGGAGCAATTTGACAACAAATATGTTAGACGATATTTTCCCAACTAATATTGAACATCAACGTGGCAGTAATGGTGGTATATATTTGGGAACAAGAAATGCTGTTTACTATAGAAATAATACGATGAGTGATTGGAGTATTTATGACAACAATCTACCTAAGCCATCAACATCTGTACAGCTAATTCCTCATTACAGAAAAGGGCTATTATTTAATGGAACAAATAGAAGTGCTTATGAAATAGATCTTTTTGAAAACTCTCCCCCATCTGCACAAATTGCTGCAGATAAATTAACCATTAACTGCATTAATGATACCGTTAGTTTTATTGACCACTCAGCCCTAAGGCTGTCTAGCGCATCTTGGAACTGGAGTTTTCCAGGGGGAAGTCCAAGTTCATCTTTTCAAGAAAACCCAATTGTTATATATAATCAAGCGGGAACTTATGATGTTTCATTGACAGTAACTGATGCATTTGGAACAAGTACTCAAATCTTAAATAACTTTATCACTTATAAAGATTCAACTTCTAAAATTACAAGTACAAATAACTATAAGCAAGATTTTGAGATAAATAATTTCCCTCCTCAAGCATGGAATAGTCCTTCTGCTTCATTTTCCTGGCAAGCGTTAACTGTAGATACAGGTATTAATTGCTTCCCAAATAAAGTAACATATATAGATCATTACAATACTAACAAGAGAGGCGATGAAGCATATTTAATTAGTAATAAAATAAAATTAGGAGGAGGAAATAATGCTATTAATTATTTAACATATGACTACTCTTACTCCGGTTTTTCAGCTGCATATAATGATGGATTTAGGATTGATATTTCTACAGATTGTGGGATGAGCTGGGATTCAATTTACGGAGCATCTGGCACAGACTTACAAACAACATCATACCAAACATATGAGTGGTCTCCTACGTGTAATTCTTGGCAAACAGACAGTATAAATCTAACTCAATTAGGCTATAATGAAGATACAATCATGATAAGATTTGTTGGTATTAATGACTATGGAAACCAATTCTTTATGGATAATGTAAGTATAAAAGGTCAAAACATACTAGAAACTAACTTTATTAAAAATCAATCATTAGAGATTTTTCCAAATCCAAATAATGGAGAATTTTCAATATTATCAAATTACACGAACCTTGATTATACAATTTATAATAGTTTGAACCAAAAGATAAAAACTGGTGAAATATTATCAGACCTCTATAACATTAAATTACAAAATCCTAAATCGGGAATCTATCTTATTAGATTTAGTAACAGTAAAATTACATTTAGTGAAAAGATTGTAATTTATTAAAGTCTAAATATGAATAACTTCGCCATAAGCATCAGCAACAGCTTCCATAACTGCTTCACTCATGGTTGGGTGAGGGTGTATTGTTTTTAATATTTGATGACCAGTAGTCTCAAGTTTTCTTGCTACCACTGCTTCCGCTATCATTTCAGTTACATTATAACCTATCATGTGACATCCTAACCATTCGCCATATTTTGCATCAAAAATAACTTTAACAAAACCATCTTTATGACCAGATGCTGAAGCCTTTCCTGAAGCAGTAAATGGAAATTTACCAACTTTAACCTCGTAGCCAGCTTCTATAGCTTTTGCTTCTGTCATTCCAACCGATGAGATTTCAGGGCTGCAGTATGTACAGCCAGGAACATTTCCATAATCTATCGGGTCTGGATTTTCACCTGCAATCTTTTCAACACAAACAATTCCTTCTGCAGATGCAACATGCGCGAGAGCTTGTGTAGGTAATAAATCACCAATAGCATAATAGCCTTTAATATTTGTGTTATAAAATTCATCAACAACAAGTCTTCCATTTTCAGTTTTTATACCTACTTCCTCTAAACCAATATTTTCAATATTTGGAGTTATTCCAACAGCAGAAAGCACAATATCAGTACTAATCCTCTCCTCTCCTTTTTTAGTTTTAATTACAACCTCACATCCATCACTTGTAATATTAACCTTCTCTACAGAAGAATTTGTCATTACCTTAATTCCTGATTTTTTAAACGATCGCTGGAGTTGTTTTGATATATCTAGATCCTCAACAGGAACTATATTTGGCATATATTCAACAACTGTAACGTCAACACCCATTGTATTATAAAAATAAGCAAACTCAACTCCAATAGCTCCAGAGCCTACAACGACCATTTTCTTAGGCATTTCTTTTAAGGTCATCGCTTCTCGATAGCCTATTACATTTTTACCATCCTGAGGCAAATTCGGCAAAATTCGCGAGCGAGCCCCAGTAGCAATAATTATATTTTTAGCTGAATATTCTTTTGTTATGCCATCATTGGTAACAGAAACAACCCCTTCTTTCTTTAACTTACCAAAACCATAAATAACTTCAACATTATTTTTCTTTGTTAGGTATTCAATTCCTTTACTCATGCCATCAGCAACATCTCTACTTCTTTTAATTACTTTTGAAAAATCAGCCTTTGCATTAGAAACAGAAATACCAAAATCTTCAGCATGATTGATATACTCAAAAACTTGAGCACTTTTAAGAAGCGCTTTTGTTGGGATACAACCCCAGTTTAAACAAACACCACCAAGACTTTCTTTTTCTATAATTGCAGTTTTAAGCCCTAATTGTGAGGCACGAATTGCAGTAACATAACCACCAGGACCACTACCTAAAACAATAACATCAAAGTTCATTTTTTTCTTTTTTTAGTTAATTATTACTTTGCAATATTAGCTAAAATATCTCTAATTCATTCTTAAAATTTGTATTTTTGCTCACTAATAAAATATGTATGATTAAGTATAAAATCTCATATAAATTTCCTCATCAACATTTTGTTGATTTTGAACTTTCTACTGAAACAAAGAATCAAAATAAATTACTTTTTCAACTTGCTGCTTGGAGACCAGGAAGATATGAATTAGCTAATTTTTCACAAAACATTCAGTTTTGGCAGGCATATGATGAAAATGGGAAAACTCTAAATTTTCAAAAACTAACAAAAGATCTTTGGGAAGTTGATACAAAAAACATAGATCAAGTAGTGATTAAATACAATTACTACTCTAATCAGCTTGACGCTGGAGCTTGCTACCTCGATGAGTTTCAGCTTTATATTAACCCAGTTCACTGTTTCTTTTATATTCCCTCTAGAATGAATGAAGAATATCAATTAAATTTTGATATTCCAAAGCATTATAAAATAGCTAGTGCTATTAAAAGTAATGATAATCGAATTGATATTAAAGGATTTGATGCTCTTGCTGAAAACCCCATAATTTGCTCTCCATCAATTGTTATGGAGAACATAAATGTCTCTGGAATTAATTTTAAAATTGTGTTTCAAGGGCTAAAAAAACCGAACTGGAAAAAGCTAAAAAAAGATTTTCTAGCATTCATAATTTCTCAAATAAATCATTTTGGCAGTTTTCCTGTAAAGGAATACTATTTCTTTTTTCAGATCACCCCTTACCGAAGTTATCATGGTGTAGAACACACAACAAATACTGTGATTTTACTGGGACCTGAATCTGATATAGATACAAAGCATTACAATGACTTACTAGGTGTAAGCTCACATGAGCTATATCATACTTGGAATATTAAATCAATAAGGCCTAAAGAGATGCTTCCTTATGACTACAGTAAAGAAAACTACTTTAGAACAGGTTATGTTGCAGAAGGAGTCACTACTTATATGGGAGATCTTATGCTAATCAACTCCAAAGTATTTAATTGGAATGATTTTATAGCTACACAAAATAAGAACTTAGAAAGACACCTCACTTATGGGGGAAGATTTAATTTATCTGTAGCAGATAGCGGATTTGACAGCTGGCTTGATGGTTATAAATTAGGAATACCAAATAGAAAAGTTTCCATTTATGCTGACGCAGCTCTTTGCATGCTAATGATTGATTTAATAATTATAAACTTCTCAAAAGGAAAACATAGTCTTCATAATGTTATGAAAGAATTATTTGTTAATTATGGTCTAAAAAATATTGGATACTCTGAAAAAAACTTTAAAGACTTATGCGTTAAATTTGGTGGTGAAAAAATAAACACTATTTTCAAGAATCATCTTTATGGTAGTAAGGATTATATTCCGTCATTAAAAGAAAATCTTGAATATGTAGG
>Ga0209383_1002642_pt1 | contig 10386 bp, 11 predicted proteins | sample CoawatmetaG02DNA_FD_187510 | JGI IMG/M metagenome (GOLD analysis project Ga0209383, IMG submission 187510) | Marine microbial communities from the West Antarctic Peninsula - Coastal water metaG029-DNA (SPAdes) (version 2) | ecosystem: Environmental > Aquatic > Marine > Coastal ... | reverse complement strand
TAAAATATGACATGATTAATATCCCTCACTAATTTTATCTTTTGTAAGTAATTCTGTTTCTTTAAATTGTAAAGACATGGTCATTTGCGTAGGACCACCATCTGAAAATGACTTAACACCATTTGGTGTATAGTTAACATTACATTGTTGTAAAACACAAGTTGATATTTTATTATAAAATATGTTTTCCATAGCAGAACCTTCTTTTGACAAATACATATAGTGAATATCAAACTGTGATGGTAAACCTAGAAAACGACTTTGACCACCTCTTAACTCAGGTGCCATATGAAATCTGAATAACTGTATAATTTTTTGCACTTCTAATGCTTCTTCTTCATTTCTTGGCGCAAATATATAATTGTAAGTAAATGTTCTTAATCCCATTGCGTCAAACAATACTTCCATATAAGGGTTATCTGCAACACCAAATGCTTTATTAATTAACTCTTTTGTACCTTCTGCACCTAATGTCATTTCTGCTATTTCACTTACTGCTTTCTAGCACCTTCTCCTAATAATGTTCCACCAGCATCTACGAGTGATCTAGTTATTTCTTCAGCACTTTGATTTGCTATGTCAACACCAGCTGCAGCAAGAAAACCTACGAGGCCTGTTCTGAAATCATTATAAGTTGCTGTGGTGTTATCCTCTACGTTAGGCGGTAAATATATTGCAACTGAGTCTGTAATTCTTTTTGTATTGTTAAAAAGAGATTGTACACCTTTTTTTGAACTTTTATCATCAATGTATCCTTCATGAGCCAAAGTCTGATCATAAGCATCACCAGTCTTGTATGTTCCTTTTTTAGCTGCTTTTAATAGTGCATATCTTTTTTCTCTATTAGTTTCACCTTTTAGATCACCACCCCATATGTCTTTACGGTCGTAAATTCCTACATCTTCTTCTTCTCTCTTTGGATAAGTGTATTTTGTTTTATCTTGTACATTAACATAAAATAACATATAATGACCATTTTGATAATTGTTTTGTACATCCATAGGATATGAAAGTGTGCTAAATGATAACGGATCAGTAGATAATAAACCTAAAGGTCCTTCGGTTAAACCAATATCATTCACATTTGAAATAGGTTGTTTAGTGAAACCTGTATTACCAGGGCCACCAAAGACGTTGTTTTTTAATTTTTTTAATGTTTGTAATATAGACATTTTTTTCCTTAATAAATAGTTATTACTATTTATATGTTATGAATCAAAGATCTCAAAAATACAAAGGTAAATTCACCCCTCAAAACCCTAGCAAATACATAGGTGATAGCACAAATATTGTTTATCGTTCAATGTGGGAACGTAGGTGTATGAAATACTTTGATATCAATCCTAGTGTAATCGGGTGGGCAAGTGAAGAAGTAGTCATACCTTACTACGACAGCATGACTAAAAAGGTGCGTAGGTACTTTCCAGACTTTCTAATCAAAGTGAAAACTAAAGATGGCAAGTTAAGAACACACCTAATAGAGGTCAAACCTACTAAAGATATGCGACCACCAGTAGGTGGCAAAGGTAAAAGAAAATCAACTGTATTATATGAATTAAAGACCTATCAAATGAATAGGGATAAATTTGCATCTGCTCGTAAATGGTGTGATGATAGAAATATTATCTTTGATATATGGACTGAAAAACATTTGAAGCAAAAAGGCTAATATTAATATAGATAAAATACAATACAAATGTTGTAAAGATTAATCCTACCACTATTGCGTGAGCTACGATATCAAATATTTTTGTAATCATTTTACCATTCCCCATGTGTACAACACCATGTAATATATACTATCACGAATGCTATGAATATCAATGATATTGTCATTATATTGCGTGTGATAATTGTTTTTGTGTTAACTCAGTATGATCTGTTGACAACTCCGCACCCGCAAATGTAGAACTATTATTATTAATAGTATCACCTTGTTTATTATTATTAACTAAAATAGGTGCTGATCTAGTTTTTTCATCTCGTAATTGATCTTTTTCTTTTCCTCTTAATAATAATTCTTTAACCTTTTCTTTCATTGTAGTAGTTTCATTATTAAATGTATTATTATTTGTCTCGTATGAATTGTTGTTAAGGTTTTCTTTAAATTTATTAAAATCTTCACTCATAGGAGTGTCAGTTACTTCTACACCATCAATCACTGATTGTTGTTCTGTGCTTGTGCCACCTGATAATACTGAGTTGTAAACTCTTGAAAATGCTTCAGTAGGACTTTCACCACCAGGTACTGCAGCTGCTATCATTGCAACGGTGCCTTTTGCTACTGCCTTTAAAGTGTTTGCCATTTTAGAACCTAAATCACCTATTGAACTCATTATATTTCCTATATCAAAATCAAATAATGCACCAAAGAAACTCTTGACTTTATCTACAAAACCTGTTATAATATTAATGAAACCATCTTTAAAACTAAAACTAGCTAACTTATCTTTGAAGTCATCAAAACCTAATAGACCTGCAAAATAACCTATTAAATTCTTGACTAGTGTTAATGGTAATGTAATCAATGTAGCACCAAAATCTAATATTGCTTTACCCACTGCTGCCATAGCACTATCACCACCATCAATTGCTTGTTTAAATGTTTCAATACTCGATTTCAAACTAAACAATACTGCACCAATAGCGGCTGCAATTGCAATAGGTAGTACAAAACCTGCTACTATAGGTAATAAACTTGCTCTCATAGCAACTAGACCTATTCTTATGCCTGTAAATGCTTTTCCTATACCATTAAATAAACCTTGAAAACCACCACTTATAGCACTTAAGGTACTTTTTGCACCTTTTAAAAGAAGACTTGATCCTTTATTAATTCCTTTATATATGCCAGCTAAACCATTAGGAAAAAATGATACAATTGATTTTGATAAATTTAAAAGACCTGCAAGCATTTTACCTGAGCCTACAATAAGTGATCCAATAACTTTTCTAAAAACAATTCCTGTAAATAATCCTAAAAATGTTAAAAATACACCGTCAAAACCAAATATTTCTACTAGTTTTTTAACGCCAGCTATAATAGGTGTAAGAACAAAAACAAGTGCGTTTTGAAGTTTAAGAAAAACACCTAAAGCACCAACTAACAATAATGCCCCTAACTTTTCACCTATACTTACCTGATCAAAAGCATCACCTAAACTAGCAAATGAATCTTTAAGAGTATCAATCATACTCTTACCACCTTCTACTTTTGGTGTATCAGTATCTTGTCTATCTAAACTATCTGTTTGTGCTTCCTTTTCTTCTATGCTAAATGACTTTTTAGCAAACTCTACCAATTTAATAAGACTCTTATCTATACCTGCAAAGAAGCCCATAACATCACCCATGGGTGATCTAATTTCTATCGTGCCTAACTTCTTATCACCTTGACCTACAGTTACAGGAACCATAGCTGTATTGTCAGCAGTAAATGCTGGTTCTATCGCTGGTAATGATAATGCTCCTAATGCCATATTATCCTATTTGATTCTCGTTTAATACTTTTTTAACTGGTTTAGTTGTTATTGATGTTGTTTGTTTTGAAGTTGAATTAACATATAGACCAAACCATGCTGCCCCAGCACCCACTATAACAGATACTAGACCTGCCTGTGCATTGTTGGGTTCAGGTAATGCCATAAACCATTCAGTAACTTGATAAAACATATAGATGTATACCGTTATGAATATTCTCGGAAACAATCTTAGTTTATCAAACCAATAAGGGAACATCTCCCAAAAACTTATTTTACCATCGTTATTAAAATCCATATAATTTTTATCCTTGTTGTTTTTTTCTCATTTCTTTTTCGTTTTCTTCTTTAATATATGTAATTAACATATCTACATATATTTCCCTTTCCCAAGGTAGCATATTCTCTAAGTCTGAAAGAGAATAGTTATGATGTTGCATTAAAGAGAAATTAGTACTATAATAATTCTCTAAACTATCATGTGAAAGGGCTACCCGAAAAAATCGTTAAGTCCTGTCAGTGTTATGTTACTCTCTTTTTTAGTCTTCGGATTCTTTACTGTAATTTCATGCTTCAATTTAGGCATAGTCTCAAAAAACTTTTGTACATCCTTAAATTGTTTAGTATTCAATTGCTCAATAAACTCCGTTATTTCTTTTTTAGTCTGATCTTTTGTCTCGTAAACTTTTTTACCATCTTCTTCGTAAATTTGTTGAATACAAGTTGTAATAACTTCTAACATATTGCTAGGGTTAATATCTCTAATACCAGTCTCACTAAAAGAATCAATAGTAGGATACTTCATAATAATACCCATAGCATTACCTAATTCAATCTTATTAGTATGATCATCGCCTACTTGTACTTTGACCTCATTTAGTTTTAACTCTACATCAGCATAAGTTTTACCATCATCTGGACATAATATTTTTAGTTTAGAAATCTCACCTACAGATTTTGATCTAATGTTTAAAAAAATATACTCAACATCAAACATAGGCATATTGCTTATATCTACTTTGTTAAAAGTACACTCACTCACAATATCTTTAACAGCTTGAGTAATGTCAGCACTTGATTTACTTTCCATAGCCATCATAAGTATCTTTTCTTCTTTCACCAAGAACGGTCGATACTTAATCTTTTGATCCGTTGATGGTATTTCCAACTCATATGTGGGAGTTGTCAGTTTCGGTAGTGCCATAATATTTTCTCCTTATTATATAATTATTATGTAAATGGTGGGAAAACTTTCCCCTTAAATATTCTTCCTATTGGGTTGAATACTGTTCGGCCTTGTTGAAATATATCTCTACCTGCTCTTTGTAGATCAGGTGGTAACATACCAAATAAACCTGGGTCTCTTGCTTTAACATCGGCCGCCGTTTGCATAGAGTGGCCAAATTCTAATCCTCTTGAACTTTCTGTTCCCATATTAAACCATTGTTTATATGAAAACTCAATAGTAATTTTTGCAATCGTATTATTATTTGCATAACTATAATCTAATGAACCTATTTTCTCAGGATATACATCAATTGCTTCAAGAGCATAAGTTGGCATATCTCTATTAACTTGATCATCTGAACCTAATTGGTATATATGCATTTTACCAACATAATTATCATAATAATTTGCTTTATGTGTACCTGTATCAACTGCAAGTCTTTGCCATGCTTCAAAAAAGTGTCGTTCTCTTAAATATTTATCTGCATAAAAAGTAGCAACTATATTACCATCAAATCCATGTGATGTAACCATATTTCTTACAGGTTCAGAACCGTATTGCACTTGTTGAGTTTGTAAGTCTTTACCTGGTAATACAACAGTGTCGCAATGTATATTAATTTGTCTTCCTAAAGTATTCACTAACTGATTCATATAAGTTCCAGTAACCGATTTATTAACTTGTCCGTCACCATTATACATTTCAGGATTAAGAGGTGTGTTACCTCCTCTATTTGTAGTAGCACCTTGATTTTGAATCATTAAACCTAAATTAGCTGGTGGAAATATTCTAATAGCAAATCTTGTTGGTCTAGCATATCCTTCTGCCGAAGCCATCGCTGCTCTAAAACGACCAATAGTATTTTCTTGATTGGCTTGCATTTTAAATCTAGGATCTCTATCTGTTTTGTGATAAGCACTAGTCTTATAATCACCTCTTGATATACCACCTCTAATGTCAAATGGTCCTACTCTTTTACCTTGTCTAAAAATTGCCATTACTTGTCCTTACATTGACATCTTTTGCCAAATAGTTTTTCTATTAATTTATTCCATAACTTTATCATTAATATGGTCTTCCTTTTTTAAATCTTGCTACAGGTAGAAATATTGCAATTGCCATTTCATCTGCTGTTATATTTAAGAATGATGTTCTTACATGATTAAATAAATAATGTTTTGCTGTCTTCTTCATATAAGTGTTATTCTTCCAATTAATAGTATATCTAGTTTTTCTATCAAATCTTTTATCGCTAGCCTCAGAAGCTAAACTTCTCAAAAATGCCACTCTTGCTCCAGGTGGTAAGTAATGAAAGTTTAATCCTATAAAACCTCCTTTTGCTGGTTCTAAAGGTAGTATCAAAGGAAATATATCATAGTAAGGTAATCTCTCTTTGTGTTTAGGGTCATAACCAAAAAGATTCATTATACCGTATTTCGGTCTTAAAGTTGCTTTACCTGATGATATTAAACTTTTAGCACCAGGTGTAGTCATTGTTGATACTTTCTTTTTGTACCAATCGTATGATTTTGGTCCTGTTGCAGTGTTTAATATCTTGTCAAATACTGTTGCCATCTTACTATTTATATGTTTTTATTGAGTATATATCAACCTTATTTGATTTACCCTTGACAGTAACACTATCTATTTTGTACATTTTATCATGTATTTTGTTTGATGATTTATAAGTGTCTTCACCTATTATAATTGTTGTGTCGTAGTTTTTACTAACACCTTCTAATCTACTTGCTAGGTTAACTGCGTCACCTAGTACAGAATAGTCGAATCTTTGTTCACTGCCCATATTACCTACAACAGCCTTACCTGTATTAATACCGATACCTATGTTGAAACCTAAATTTAATTCTTTCATTTTACTTTCCATATCACAAGCAGCTATAATAGCTTTGTCTTGATGATTAGAACAATCTAATGGTGCATTCCAAAACGCCATAATACAATCACCCATGTACTTGTCTATTGTGCCACCTGACTTCAATATAATATCAGTCATTGGTGTTAGAAATGAATTGATAAGTTTTGTTAAGCCTTGTGGATTTGATTTATACTTTTCTGATATAGGTGTAAATCCTCTTATATCGCAGAAAAGAAAAGTCAACTCTCTAGTTTCGCCACCTAGTTTTAATAGACTAGGGTTGTCTTGTAGTTTCTTGACCATAGCAGGTGCAAGATAATGTTCAAACTGTTTCTTAATTTGTAGTTTTAATCTGTTCTCTCTTGCAAAGTTATTGTATATCAGGTGTGTCCATACTATACTACCTATTATTGCAATTGATGACCAATCTGTAAGTATCAATCTACTATGCCATAGATAACCACTCGCAATTGCTAACTCACAATAGAAACCTACTAAACATAATACCGACCATAATAAACCAACTCTAGGTATAACAAGTAAAAAGAAAATCAATGCTAGTAATAACCAAATCCATTCTACAACAGGTGCCCAATCAGGTCTTGTAATAAACTTGCCTGACAACAAAGTTTCTGTTGACAATGCCATTATCTCGTGTGTGTTTTTTAAACCATTAGGTGTGAGAACAAAAGTAGAACCTTGAAAAGTTGTACCTATGAATACTATCTTACCTTTTATAGATGACCAGTCTTTATCTGTGTAATCTATTCTAGGTATATCGTGTCTAAAATCAATCCATATATTATCTTGTTTAGGTTTAGGAAACTTTATAATGTCTAGTATAACACTTGGGACAGATTTGTCAAGCGGTAATTTTCGTATTGTACCATCAACATCAATAGGTACTTCTACGTCACCTACTGCTAATGCTTTTCTTTCTATACTTTTTAGATTTTTTGCGTCTTTAGTTTCTGTTAAGATAACAGGATACTTTGAGATCATTTTAAGAAACATCTCATCGCCACCTAATCTATCTTTATGTACAAAAACTACATTCAAAAAGACTACAGCGGCACCGTTCTTATAAGCATTAATTATAACACGACCTAGTTGATCTCTCTTCCAAGGCCATTGACCTCTTTTCTTTAATGCTTTATCTGATATGTCAAGTAGTACTAAACTTTTTGATTGATAATTAGTACCAAATTTTTGATATAGGTCAAATGTTTTTAATTGTAGGGTTTGTAAAGGTAAGGGATTATATAATTTTAATCCAAGTAATATAACCACACTTACTACCACAACCCAAGTGGAAGTAAACTTGTTCATATAACTATTTAGTCTGTTTGTATGATTGTTATATTACTTTGAGCAGCACTTTCGCCTACATCAAGGTGTTGTGCCTCACTATCTTGTATTATTTGTATGTCTGATTCTTTTGATGTTTCAGTTTTTACATATGCCGTATGATTGCTGTTGGTTCTATTTAAGATAGTATAATCACCACTTACACTTGCTGTAGCGTCAGAGTCGTTGTTCAATGTTGACACTCTTCCAGTAGCAGTATCTGATGAAGACGCACCTGAAGTTAAAGATGTTGAAGTTAATGTTTGAGTTACATCACCTGTTGAATAGTTTAATATTTCACCACTAGCAGTTACTTTTACTTCGTTACCTTCGTTATCAACCCATTCAGTACCACAAGATTGACCTGAAATATTCCAAAAGTATCCGTATTTTATACATTGGTCTTCATCATAACTTGCTAATAGTATTTCTAATTCTGCGTCTATGTCGTAATCATCTTCAAAATTATATTCATCTTCCCAATTGGTTTCATCTGTTTCATTATTGTAATCGTAACCTGTATACCACCAGTCATAAGCAGCGTCATAGTAAGTATTATAATCGTTGTTATCCCAATCTGTTATGTACTTGTCTTTCAAGTCTTTCATCTTCCAAGGTTTAGGTTGATTATCACATAGTTTATAATCTGGCCAATTTCCACACCAACCAAATAGTTTACCAAATATCTTTTTAGATTTCTTATCCCAACTATCAGCAGTTACTTTTAAATACCAGTCATCTGTGTACCAATCATTTAGATAATCAACATACTCTTGGTTACACCAGTAATCTTCGTAACCATTATACTCACAATAGTTTTGTACTGTTAAGGTTGGGGGACCACCATTGTTTTTATATTCTGAATTATTATAGTAGTCGTCATTCAACATAAAATCTTCCCAACTATATCCATCTACACCTGCTTCTGTTTCTTCTTTTGTTGATTCAACTACATCAACTTCTTCAACTGTTGCATTGTAGGATTTTAATCCATATTTCTCTAGTGTTTCGTTGTATGTTTCATTGTAAGCATCCCAATCTATATTATCCCAATCTACATCATCCCAATTAATCGTATCATATGAACAACCTGATTCACAACCTACTGCCTTAAAGTATGCATCGTCCATTTCAGAATACATTTTTTTAGCATCGTCCCAATCCATTTTAGTTTCACCATCGGCATCCCATACTGAAATCTGATTGTCTTCATCTATATAACCCCACTCTTTTAAATCTTCTTCATAACTATCATAGTAAGATGTATCTATATCAGATTCAGCAGCAGTTCCAGCTGCTTCTAAAGCTTTTTCTTCTTTAGATTCTAATTCAATCATTGAATCTGATTCACTAGTTGTCATATCAGTTTGAATAATAGTATTACTGTCTTCAACTACATTTGTTTCTTCACCAAAGATATCATCTTCATTTTGTTGTGCATCTTGCATTTTACTATCAAAAGAACCAAAACCTTTTTCAGTTTCATCTCTAATTTCTTCTTCAAATTTATCTAATTGAATAATTTTTCTGCCGTCTGTTTCTATTCTAGGAGGTGTTGGTGCCAAATTATCATTGAAAACAGTTACGGAACTAAATGCGTTTGTAATTGTTTCAGAACCAAAGTCATTAGATACTGTTACCTGACCTACATCACCTTGACTATCTGGTAGTAAAGTAATAATTGCACCACCAAAGGCGTCAACTGTACCTGAGAAAGCAGTACCTTGTACTGTAATTGTAGCATTACCAGCGTCTATATTAACTTCGCCACCTAAAGTAGATACTTCTCCTGATTCATATGTAAATGTACCAACATTAACAGATATATTCATTGCTAATTCTATTGGTATAACTGAAGTATCAAAAGCAAATTCATCAATAGTTAATTCTGTATTAGGACCCATTGTAAATTTAGTACCATCAGCATAGTTTAATATCATACCACCATCTTCACCAGTTTGAAGAAAGTCTTTCATCTGTAATTCATAACCCATTGAGGTATTTTGAGTTTCACCATTTCTTTCATTCCAAGTTGTACCCATTTGTCCTATAACTTCGCCAACTTTAGGACCATTTGTCTGAGCAAAAGCAGTAGTACACAATAGTACTATAAGAGTTATGATAAATTTAAATTTGAACATTTAGCATCCGTTAGCCACAGTAGCGGTAACGTCTGCCGTTTGATTATTTCTGTTATATGAATAATTACAAGTATCAGAACCGTTTTGTGTGAAGTTTAATGTGTAATCGTAAATTGAATCACCAGATACATTAATGTCTGCTGTATTTGCACCACCTGTTTGTGCCATATTAACAGCAGAATTAGATGTGTATAGATAAATTTCAGCATTATTAGTACCACCTTCTTGATGTATTCTTAATACATTACTGTTACCATTGATAACTGTTTTTAAAAAGTTGTTATCGCCTTTGATAATTATTGTATCAAAGTCAGC
>Ga0209383_1002639_pt1 | contig 10389 bp, 8 predicted proteins | sample CoawatmetaG02DNA_FD_187510 | JGI IMG/M metagenome (GOLD analysis project Ga0209383, IMG submission 187510) | Marine microbial communities from the West Antarctic Peninsula - Coastal water metaG029-DNA (SPAdes) (version 2) | ecosystem: Environmental > Aquatic > Marine > Coastal ... | reverse complement strand
TCATCATATATATTTATTTTTAATCCAAATTTTTTAAGTGTATTTATTCTTTTTGCATATTCATCGGGGTGTAAGATATTTCCTGGTTCCGACACAAGGTCTCTTGCAAAAAAACTTCCCTCTTCTAAGGCTTTAAATCTTAAATGATCTTGAGTAGATATTTTATTCTTATTTCCTATAACATTAATAGAAACAATATTTTTATTTTTTTTTGTTTTATAAATATTAAATTCATATGATTTTAATTTCATTCCATGCAGAAAATAACCTACAAAATTTTTTATTTTATTATTAATTGTATCTGAATTTACAAAGTATTGATTTTTCTTATCATAATTAAGATAGCTATGAAATTTAGCTCCCAAATTTTCTACTTCTGATATTTTTATATCTTTCTTAATAGACACTAAAAACACTGTTTTTTTTGAACTAACTTCAAAGAAAAGTAAATCTTTTTTTAAATCACTATTTTTTATTAAGTCAGCGATGTAAGAAAATTCAGAATTTGAAATATATTTCTTAATATCTCTAATATTGAAATTTTCATCAACAAATAAGACAAGATTTGCTGTAGATTTAGTAGAAATATTATTTTTGTAATTAATCTTAATAGACATAAATTTTAATACACTCTATACGGGTTGAGTGCTATATATGAGTTAAATTATCATATTTCAATGAAAAAAATCATTTACAGAAATTTAGCTACAGATTGCACAAAGTTTTTTTTATTAACTATATTTACTATTAGTACAATTATCTGGGTTTTACAGGCAGTTAATTATTTGGACTTTGTGATTGAAGATGGTCATGGTTTTTTTGTTTATTTTAACTTCACACTGCTGAGTTTTCCAAAAATACTTAGCAGAATTTATCCTTTTGCAGTTTTTTTAAGCTTTTCATACATACTGCTAAAATATGAAGACAAAAATGAACTAATTATATTTTGGAATTTTGGAATAAAAAAAATTCATTTTATTAATTTCTTTATAAAAGTCTCATTTTTTTTTGTAATTTTTAGCTTACTATTGAATGCTTTAGTTGTGCCTTCTGCTCAAGATAAAGCAAGATCTTTTATACGATCATCCGATCTAGATTTTTTTGAAAGTGTTTTAAAACCAAAAAAATTTGTAGATGTAGTTCAAAATTTAACAATCTATTATGAAAGAAAAAATGAAAATGGAGAACTGGAAAATATGTTTTTAAATGATAAATCCAGTCCAGATGAATCCCAAACAACAATAGCAAAAACTGGTATATTTGAAATGCGTGGAGACAAAAAAATACTTGTATTATATGATGGAAAAACAATCAATAATGTTAATAGAAAGACTTCTGAATTTAATTTCTCTAAAACAGATTTTAATATTTCAAATTTTAGTACACACACTGTTACACATCAAAAAACACAAGAAACCTCAACAAAAGAGTTGGTATTATGTTCATTGATTATTAATAATTTAATAAAAGATATCGACAATAAAATAAAACCTGAACTTAATAATTGCACTTTAATGAATATGGTAAATATTTATAAAGAAATATATTCAAGATTAATAAAACCTATATATATTACGCTTCTTGTAGCTATTGCGCTTTTATTAATATTAAAATCTAAAAGTGATCATACATTTAAGGCTCAAAAGTTCAGAATATATTTTTTAGGTTTTATATCTATTATTTTTATAGAGTCTTCATCAAAATTTGTTTCTACTGATTTAATCCAAAATTTATCTTTTTCAATGTTACCATTTATTTTCATATTAATAATATATTTTTACTTTTTAATAACATTGAAAGTCAAAAAAATATGAAGGTTTACGTTAAGTTTTTAATTAATCTTTTTAACATCTCTTTTTTAAAAGTATTCTTTTCTTTTTTTATAATAATTCTGATAACCAATATTTTAGAGCAGATAGAGTTTTTTAAGAATTTAGATATTAATTTTTTTTATCTTATTTTTTTATCATTTTTAAATACACCCTCTATTGTATACGAAATACTCCCATTTATTTTTTTATTATCGACACAAGTCTTTTTTATTTATCTCATAGATAAAAAAGAGTTAGAAATTTTTAAATATAACGGTCTAACTAATTTTATGATAATTAAGATCATTAGTTTTTATGCTTTTGTTATTGGTATAATTTTTATTATTTTTTTTTATAATATTTCTGCAGCTATGAAAAACTCATATCTATTAATCAAAAATAAATATTCAAATGATAATAAATATTTAGCTGTAATTACAGAAAATGGGTTATGGATTAAAGATGAAATCAAAGACAAAATTAATATAATCAATGCTAATAGAGTCGATAATCAGTTTTTATTAGAAGTTTCAATAACCCAACTTAATAAAAACTTTGATGTTTTGAATATAATACAGAGTGACAAAGTTGATATATCCTCTTTTGAGTGGAAGATAAATGAACCTGTAATTTTGAATAATAATCAAGAATACAGTTTAGATGAGTTAGTTCTTGAATCAAATTTTGATCTTAAAAAGATCAATAGTTTATTCTCAAATCTCTCCTCACTAACATTATTTAAATTGATTGAATTGAGGAAAAGTTATAAAATTCTTAATTATTCTGTGGTGGATATTGATTCTCACTTATACAGGATTATTTCTTACCCAATTTATTTAACTTTAATAACTATTTTCTCCTCTATTATTATGTTTAATATTGGCTACCAAAAAAATACATTCTACAAAATAACATTGGGCATCTTTTTATCTGTGATTATTTATTATATAAATTATTTTTTAAATATTTTAGGAACAAATGAGAAAATTCCTTTAATACTATCAGTTTTTATGCCCTTGGTTATGTTATCAATAATTAATTGTACCTCTATAATAAAGATTAATGAAAAATAGAATAATAATTATATTTTTAATATTAATATTTAACTTAAACCCACTTAGTATTGCTAATGGTGATGAATTTACTTTTAAAGTTACTGATTTAGAAATCTTAGAAAATAATACTATCTTCAAAGGTAATAATAGAGGTAAAGTCATAACAGACACTCAAGTTGAATTAGAATCTGATAATTTTATATATTTAAAAAAGATTAATCGTTTGGAGTCAAATGGTAAAGTTATATTAACTGATATTAAAAGTAACGTTATTGTCAGGGCTGAAAAAATGTTTTATCTCAAATCTGAAGAGATAGTTTATACTGTAGGTAAAACGTTAATAAATGTAGATGGTCAATATGACATTGAGGGTTATGATATTACCTTCCTAAAAAATAAAATGATTTTATCATCAAACAAAAAAGCTACTATTACTGATATTAATTCAAATGTTTATAAACTTGCTCAATTTGAATACTTAATAAATGAAGAGGTTCTCAAAGGAGAAAAGGTATTTTATAGAAGAAATGAACAAGAAAACAAAGAAGATGAATATTTTTTTGAAACAGGCTTTTTTAATTTAAAAAAAAATGAATTTTTAGGAACAGATACTGACATAAAGTTTCATAAGACTTTATATGACAATGAAGAAAATGACCCTAGGCTTAAAGGTACGGCAAGTTATGGTGATGAATATAATACCTACTTAGATAAAGCAGTATTTACTTCATGTAAAAAAACTGACAAATGCCCTCCGTGGAAAATGACAGCTAAAAAGATGCGGCATGATAAAATTAAAAAACAGATTATTTATAAAAATGCATGGTTAGAGCTATACGACTTCCCAGTTGCTTATTTTCCTAAATTTTTTCACCCAGATCCAACTGTTGAGAGGCAATCAGGATTTTTAAGTCCAGCAATAGGAGATCACACTATATTGGGAGATTCGATATATGCGCCTTATTTTTATGTTATTTCAGATACTAAAGACTTAACATTAAAACCTCGATTATTTAATAACAGCGGTAACAGCAGGAAATTCTTACTACAAACTGAATATAGACAAGAAACCAAAAACTCATTAACTATAATAGATTCAAGTATTACAACAGGTCATTATTCAGATAATGAAAATAAAGATGATAAAAACACAAGATCACATTTTTTCACCAACACTAATATTGATCTTGATTTTGAAGACTTCCTTAACAGTAGTCTTGAAATTAACTACGAAAAAGCTTCTAATGATACTTATTTAAAATTATTTGATTTTATTAAATCTCCTCTTTGGTTGAAGAGCCCAGAAGATCTTGAATCAAAAATAGAGTTAGTCCTTGAACATGAAAATTATGATTTTCAATCTATGTTTGCAATGAATGAATCTTTGGGGGGTAAGAATTCTGATAGATATACATATGTATTGCCTAGTTATAGCTTTGATAAAAATTTTTTTTTAACAAACTTTTCTGGGAATTTTAACTTTTCTTCTTCAGGACATAATACAATAAATAAAACCAATATTAGCACAACTGCAGTTGGTAACAGTTTATCCTATGACTCTTTTGATAATTATACAGAGACTGGAATTTTATCAAAATATAATTTTGTGTTTAAAAATGTTAATTCAATGTCAGATAAGAGTCTAAGATATAAAAACACTCCCCAATCTGAATTGATGAGCGCATATTTCTTTACTACATCATTTCCACTTCAAAAAATAACTAATGACAGAGAAAACACATTAACTCCAAAATTAAACTTTAGAATAAGTCCTCATGATATGAAGTATCATGCCGGCACAGGTAGAAGAATTGATGTCAAGAACGTATTTTCAAGTGGCAGATTAAGTTTAGGAGATTCATTTGAAACAGGTGAGTCTTTCACTCTAGGTATAGATTTTAAAAAAGAAAAAAAATACCAAGTAAATAAAGTTGTTGAAATAGAAGGTATTAAAATAGATTATGAAAACTTAACAACTCGCGAAATTGAAAAAAAATTAAAAGGGGTTTCCGATTTTAAAGAAGAAAGATTCACTGAAATAGAAGATTATATTGACTTTAAACTTGCTACAGTTTTTCGATTTAACAAAGAAAAAGATATACCTGTAGACAGCACTATAAATGAAAAAGGTTCAAATATATTTGGTTTAGTTGGGTACAAACCTACTAAAAACACTTCTCTAAACTATGATTTTTCATTAACAAATGATTTTAATATTATTGAACATCAAACTATAGGTGTAAGTTATATTTCAGAAATTTTTTCTACTAAATTTAGTTTTACAGAGGAGGCAGGTATTCTTGGTGATACTAACGTAGTATCAAATGAAACAAAATTGGTTGATTTCAAAGATTATCACAACTTAACATTTTCTACGAGAAAAAATCGAAAAATTAGTTTAACAGAATATTATGACTTAGTATATGAGTATAAAAATGACTGCCTAACAGCTGCGATAAAATATAGAAAAGACTTTTATAAAGATAATGATATCATACCCAAAGAAGAGTTGTTTTTTTCCATAACGATAATACCGTTTTATACATTCTCTCCTGATAGGATGATTTTAAAAAAAGATGGTGGTTCACCAGAAAAAATAGGAGAATGAAGAACTTTTTATTAATATTATTTATATGTTGTGCTTTTAGTGATGTGAAAGCAATAGAGTCAAAGATAATTCACAACATAGGAAACGAAATTATCACTAATATCGATATTAAAAGAGAGTTTAAATACTTAATAGCCCTTAATAATTCCTTAAAAGAATTAAGTAAAGAAAAAATATTAAGTATTTCAAACGAATCAATAATTCGAGAAAAAATAAAAAAAATAGAAATATTAAAAAATTTTAAAGAAATAAAATTAGATGAAGACTATTATGAACTTCTTCTAAAAAATATTTATTCAAGGTTAAACCTAAAATCAATAAGTGAATTTGAAATATACTTAAAAGATTATGATTTAAAAATAAATGATATTAAAACAAAAATAACTATTGATGCGTTATGGAATGAGCTGATTATACAAAAATATAAATCTAAAATAACCATTAATGAAGCTAAAATAAAAAAAGAAATTCTAAAAAATAGTAAAATTCAATCAAAAGAATATCAATTATCTGAAATTATTTTTGAAGTAACAAGCAAAGGGGAAATTGAAAAAAAATATAATGAGGTAGTTAAAAGTATAAATGAAATAGGCTTTGAAAATAGTGCTGCAACGTATAGCTTTTCAGAATCGGCTAAAATTGGTGGTGATATTGGATGGATCAATGAAAACTCACTTAATGATAATATTAAAAAAAACATAATTAATTTACAAATAGGTGAAATCACAAAACCTATAATTTTGTCTAATGGTATATTAGTTTTAAAGTTGATAAATACAAAAAACTCAGAAACTACTATTGATATAGAAAACGAATTAAAAAATGCAATCAATTATGAGCGTAATAGACAGTTAAACCAATATTCAAAAATTTATTACAATAAAATAAAAAAAAATTTAGATTTTAATGGGTAAAGAGCCAATAATAATTGTAGGTGGTGAGCCCAATAGTGTCTTTTTAGAAATTTTTTTTAAAAGCCTAAAAACTAATACTTTTAAGTCACCCTTGATAATTATCATTTCTAAAGAATTACTTCAGAAACAAATGAAAAAATTGGATTTTGATTTCAAAATAAACGATATTAACAAAGAGTTAAAAGATTTTTCTAAATTAACTAATAAAAAAATCAATTTAATTAATGTTGATTATAAATTTAAAAAATGCTTTGAAAAAATTACCAGTAAATCAAATAATTACATAGATGAAGCTTTTAAAATTGCTTTAAATTTTATAAAACAAAATAATTTATCTAGATTTATTAATGGTCCTGTTTCAAAAAAGTCATTTTTAGAAGGAAAAACTTTAGGTATCACTGAATATCTTGCAAAGAAAACAAAAAAAAAAGATGTTGCAATGTTAATATTTAATAAAAATTTATCTGTTAGTCCTCTTACTACCCATCTTGCTTTAAAAGATGTTCATAAAAAAATAACAAAACAAAAAATATACACTCAGGTTAATCTGATAAATAAATTTTATAAAACAAGATTTAATAAACTACCAAGAATAGCAATAACTGGGCTAAACCCTCACTGTGAAAGTAATTTTCAAAATTCTGAAGAAGATAAAATAATAATTCCAGCTATTAAACAATTAAGATTAAAAAATAATAAAATAAATGGTCCATTTCCAGCTGACACTATTTTTACAAAATCATTATCAAAAAAATATGACGTAATTATTGGCATGTATCACGATCAAGTACTTTCTCCTATGAAGGCTTTATTTGATTTTGATGCAATTAATATTACTTTAGGTCTACCATTTACACGCGTCTCTCCAGATCATGGTCCAAATTATTCTATGCTGGGTAAAAATTTATCTAATCCAAAAAGCTTGATTAAAGCCTTAAAGTTTTTGGATAAATAAGTGTTCATAAAAGCAAAAAAAAGTCTTGGACAAAACTTCTTAATAGATAGAGAGGTGCTTGAAAAAATTGTATCTATAACGGATATAGCTAATAAAGAAGTCTTGGAAATAGGGCCAGGTAGCGGAAATTTAACCACATATATTTTAAAACAAAAACCAAAAAAACTTTATGTTGTGGAAAAAGACGATGATTTAGCCATATTGCTAAAGGAAAAGTTTGATACTGAAATCGAAATTATCAATGATGATATTTTAAAAGTATCTGAAAGTAATATCTCAGAGCAAAAACTATCTGTCTTTGGTAATTTACCTTATAATATATCAACAGAAATCCTATCTAAATGGATTCTTAATATTGGTTCAAATTTTTGGTTCGAAAGTCTCGTTTTAATGTTTCAAAAAGAAGTTGCTGATAGAATTATATCTGAATTTAATAACTCTAATTATGGCAGACTATCAATTTTATCTAGCTGGAAATTAAATGTAAAAAAAATATTAGACATTAAACCACAAAGCTTTTCACCAAGACCTAAAATAGATAGCTCTTTACTTTTATTCACTCCAAAAGAAAATTTTTTTGAATTAAAGAATCCTAAAAACCTTGAAAAAATTACTAGAATATTTTTCAGTCAAAGAAGAAAAATGCTAAAAAAACCCTTCAATCAAGTTTTTACTAATGGAAAAAAAGTTGCAGAGAAATTTGGTATTGATCTTAATCTTAGACCTCAAAACCTTGAACCTGAAATATATTTCAAACTTGTCAAAGAATATGAAGATTTAAGAAGTTAGTTTCTCAACATGCTTTCTAATAAAATCTTTATCATAATCTTTTGAACCATTGCTAATTTCTGCATCAATTAAATTGCTAATTTTCGAATAACATTCTTCTAGGTTGTCATTAATTATTACGTAGTCATAATTAATCCAATGCAATACATCTCTACTAAATTCTTTCATACGCTCTTCTACTATTAGCTTATCTTTCATGTCTCTATTTGAAAGTCTTTCAAATAATACCTCTTTGCTAGGAGGTAGAATAAAAAAAGTAATTAATTTATAATTTAATTTTTTATTCTTGATTTGATCAGCTCCCTGCCAATCAATGTCAAATATTACATTTTCACTTTTTTCTAATTTTTCAATAACTGGTGTTCTAGTTGTTCCGTAAAGATGGTTAAATACTTTTGCGTATTCTAAGAATTCTTCATTCTTTATTAAATTTTCAAATTTATCATGATCAACAAAATAGTAATCTTTATCAGCAACTTCATTAGATCTTGGTTTTCTTGTCGTGTGGGAAACTGAAATATGAAATTTTTTATTTTTAGAGAGAAGTTTTACTAAAGTTGTTTTACCTGCCCCAGATGGGGATGATAAAATTACCATTATCCCATCTTTTTTTATGGACATTTAATTTCTAGTTTGCTTTTCCTGATATAAAGTTAACAGCATCACCTACGGTAAGAATTTTTTCAGCTTCACTATCTGAAATTTCTGAACCAAATTCCTCTTCAAAAGCCATTACTAACTCAACTGTATCTAAACTATCTGCTCCAAGATCATCTATAAAACTTGATTCATCTAATACTTTAGCTTCATCAATACCTAGGTGATCTGCTACAATTTTTTTAACTTTGTTTGAAATATCTTCTGACATAATGTTCCTTTTTGTTATATTTCGTTAATAGTTTAAAAAGTAATTTTGTCAACCCAAATACATGCCTCCATTAACATGTAATGTTTCTCCATTAATATAATCTGATTGGTCTGAGCTTAAGAAATTAACCGCATTAGCTATATCCTCAGGTTTACCTAGTCTATCAGATGGAATTTTAGCAATTATTATTTCTTTGAATTTTTCATCTATCTGGTCTGTCATAGTAGTACTTATAAAGCCTGGGGATATGCAATTAACGTTAATATTTTTTTTTGCATATTCAATTGCTAAGCTTTTTGACATTGCAACTATACCCGCCTTAGATGCAGTATAGTTTGCCTGTCCAGCATTACCAGTATGCCCAACAACTGAAGTTATATTGATAATTTTTCCAGATTTATTTTTAAGCATTTTTTTAATCGAATATTTACACATTAGAAATGTAGAAGTTAAATTAATGTTTATTACTTTTGACCACTCTTCTAAGCTCATTCTAATAGCAAGGTTGTCTTTAGTAATGCCTGCATTATTAACGATACAATCTAACGATCCCCCCAGTTCTTTGGTGGCATTTTCTATAAATTCTTCAATTTTTTCATGTTGAGAAATATCAAATTTGAGTATCTTTATATTATTAAATTTTTCTTTTAACTCTTCTAGTTTTTCAATTCTTGTCCCAGTAGCTAAAATATTTGCACCATTTTGGTTTAACCTCTCAACTATTGAATTACCAATTCCACCTGAAGCACCTGTGACTATAATATTTTTATTTTTTAAACTACTCATTGATATTAATTAACTTTATATCCTCTTCTGAATTTATTGCACTAACTTTAACATTTCTGTCAATTCTCTTTATCAATCCAGATAAAACTTTTCCTGGTCCTATTTCTATAAATTCTGTAACACCCTTCTCAATCATTAATAAAACACTTTCACGCCAACGAACACTGCTTTCAATTTGCTTAACTAGTAATTCTTTCAGTTCATTTGAATTAGATATTTCTTTTCCCGTTACATTAGAGATAAGAATATTTTTTGGTTCATTAAAATTTAATTTTGCTATTTCTTCCTTCATTACAAGTGTCGCATTATTCATTAATTTACAATGAAAAGGAGCACTAACTGGTAATTTAATATTTTTAATATTTGAAGACTTCAAATCAATCATAATTTTCTCCAGGTCTTCAATTTTACCACTTAATACAATTTGACCTACAGAATTATCATTTGCAATAAAGCATTCATATTTATCTTTATTCTCATCAATAATTTTTTTTATTATTTCAATTTCAGAACCCAAAACTGCAACCATTCCACCCACTCCTTTTGGAACAGAGTTTTGCATCGCATTACCTCTAATTTTTAATATTTTTAAAGTATCTGAAA
>Ga0209383_1002635_pt1 | contig 10398 bp, 15 predicted proteins | sample CoawatmetaG02DNA_FD_187510 | JGI IMG/M metagenome (GOLD analysis project Ga0209383, IMG submission 187510) | Marine microbial communities from the West Antarctic Peninsula - Coastal water metaG029-DNA (SPAdes) (version 2) | ecosystem: Environmental > Aquatic > Marine > Coastal ... | reverse complement strand
GCAATTTTAAGACTTCGCCCTGGTCTTTAAAATTCATTGACGGTTTGTAATAAATGACGGTTTCTTTTCCATCCACTACCCATTCGGGCACGTTGGAAAATTGCAATTTACCGCTCATGCGGTCCCTAAATTGCGTCTTTGCGACTTCTAAAATATTACTCATAAAATTCCCCGATTATTTAAAACCCCCGATTAATTAGCGGCGAACGCATCGGGGAAAACGCTGTTTCAGGCCAAAGCCCTAGCCGCTAAACTGGTTAGGAAACGGCGGCCCAGGTTAAAGCGCCCGACCCTGTGAAACTAAACGTCTGTTCGACCATTCCATCAATCGCTGCGGAAACACCAATTTCAGTAACAATGGCGCTTCCCGTCGCAAAATAATCGCCGTTTGCCGATCCTTCTGGGAAAAGATTTAACACCAAGGAAGCTCCAATGGTGACCGCATTTTGCCCGGCATCTCCCTCATCCCAAAACATTTCGCACGAACCAGAAAAAGTCGTTTGCCCTGCTTTGTAGGTTTTGGAAGTATCACCCAGGGTAGTATCCTCAATGGTCCCGGCTGTCTCTGATAATGAATACGACCGTAATTCGCCGATAGTGGTGGACCCGATTTTTACCAGGCCGGCTGTAGCTGCGTGATTAGCCATTAGTTGGCCTCCTTAGTTTTAGTGGTTACTTTCTTTGGTTTTGGGGCCGGTGCTTTATCGCTCCAACCTCGGTTTTTCATCGTTTGGATTTGGCTGGCGTGCGTGTCTACAACCTGATCATTTTTGTACATCAACATCTGTGGACCTCACTTTTGTTCGGTTTAAATAGCATTAATTGGCCATTTTGTTCGGTTTGAATAGCACTAATTAGCAATAGTATTCGGCGCACCTGGCGCAATTCGATATGCTGCTTTTAAGGTTAACGTCGCCAAAGCGTTTGGTTTGTCTTGCTCGGCGCTGTATTCAATTTGCGTATCTTCTAAATAAACATCTAATACTTTGCCATTTAAGGTCGTATCTGCTGAAATCGCGGTTTCTATTTCCGCGCAAATTGTGTCGATTACATCCTCGACGCCAGCCTTTGCTTTTGCCCTGGCTTCCACTCTTAATTGTAAGTTATGCCAATTTCTTGTTTTGCTGCTCAAATCGTCGTCTACTGTGTCCCGGTCTGCGTATACCGTTAAAGCGGGTAACACGTCATAAGCAAAAATGGGTCGATCAAAGACCCGGCTGCCGGTTGAATTCAACCCGGTTAATGTCGTTACCAATTGGGCGCGTATTTGCTGGCGTGCGTGCGGCATTAGGTTTGGTCCTCAAGAATCAAACTTACAATGCCAGTTCCATCCCGTTGGACGCCCTGGACGTGATAAACCACGCCGCCGATTGTTAATGCGTCACCATGTGCAATGCTTGAAACATCGGCCTGGGCGCAAGTAAAGACCGGGTGGAATCCTTCAACGCCTTGCACTTCCATAAAACTTTCGTCAAAGATTCCATTGATCGTTGTACTGCCAAGCGTCGCGTTAACTGCGAAATCCTCAGTATCAAAAAACGAATCAAAATCTTCGACAAAAGCCATGGGTTATGCCTTTTTCTTTGCTTTCGCTGGTGCGTCGGCTGTGTATGCCTCCGCTTTGCCCATGCGAATTAAAGTTTGCCCGTCCTGGTCGCTGACTTCTGCGACTGAACCAGCCAACAAATCTTTGCCGCTTGCTGCGGTCGTGTTTAAAATCTTAACTTTCATCATATTCACCTGGTTAAATTATTACCTGGTTAAAAATGGGCGGGTGTTACCCCGCCCAGTATCTAGGGTTTACGAACCACCAGAGCCTTTTGCGAACGATTGTGCGTGACGTACTGCAATGTCAACATCCTGCATACAAACCACGCGAACCGTGCCTGACGCTGAACCAGTAGAGGTATCGACGTTAATATCTAAGCCGCCCCACATACCGATGATCAGATCAGCCCAGTTACCAAAGACAACAGTGTTTGCCGTCATTTGATTTGTGACGCTCATGCCGTAACCATTCACCTGGCCGTTAGCCATTACGAATTGACCGCTGCCAGAATCTTTGGCTTTCTGCTTCATTGCACCCGCCATGGCGGCTGTTGAGACATAGCCCAAAGAACCAAACAAGGCGTTGTCAATTGACACCTGGCTTTCAACATCGACCATTTCGCCAAAGGTTGGATTGCCTGCCGCTGCAAAGGTTTTTGCGCCAATGCCGGTTGTGGCCAAAATGCCTGTTGGTTGGTTGCTAGAACCAGTGCCAGCCAGGGCGCTTAGATCAATCGCCATTGCCAAACGCATTGCCAGGTCGTTGCGTACAAAACCTTCAATGTCGATTGAACTTTGTAGCAATAACTTACGGCTAATGTCAGAGAACGCGCCAACTGTCTTGGGAGACATTGATACCTGGTCAAAGGCAGCTTGGCTTTCAGTAACAGCGGCCGATTCCGCAACCCAATATGCTGTTGCACCACTGGTTTGACGCGGGATGGCGACGTTGCCATTTAGATCGCGCAACATAGTGGCACCTAAACCGGCAACAACCATGGCGTTTTCTAAGCTATCAATAAATGAACTGGCTAAAAGATCGGTTGCAACAGTGTTGCCGCCGGCCGTTGCCGTGCCTACGTTAAGATCACGCTTTAAAACCTCACTTGGTACAAACATGCCTTGGGCTTGACGGCCCATTTGGTCTGCGGCTGCGCGTGACGCTTCAAATTCAAAGGCTGCCGCTTCTTGTGCGCGACGGTCAGATGGATTTGATAGGGCGTGAATGGCGCGCATGAAGGAGAAATTACGCACTTCTTTTTCAGTCAAACCAATGTCAGTAGATACAACCGGGGCTGGCTTGCTAATATTGTTTAACACATGGCTGCGAAACTCATTAGCTGTTTGGCCGCTGGTGATTGCTGCGCGTGCGTCGGTTGCAAAACCGTGCTGGTTTCCGATTGCTTCAATGTCCGTAATGCGGCTCAATTCGGATTTTCTTACATCTTCAATTGCAAATGTATTGTCGACAACTGGTGCGACTTCTGGTGCTTTTGTATCCATCTTGGATTCCTCAACTTGTTTAATTTGAATGTTTGTTACTTCGGTTTGATGCTCACCATCAACACCACGGCCAATACCGACCCCGGCGTCTGCTGGAATGCTCACCATGCTTATTTCGTATGGTTCCCAATCGGTCGCCCGGTAGGATTCCATGCCGTCTTTTTCAGATTCCAAAGCCATTTTGTGAATGCGGTAGCCCACACTTACAGACTTGCGAATGCCGTCTTTAACGTCTTGCCAAATTTCCTCTGCGCGGTCGCTTTTCCCAAAACGAACCTGTGCCCGGCCCACCCGGTCGCCAGAAATTACCACCGACTCAACGACGCCCACATGATCTGTGCCATCGTGATCTACCAGGACCGGGCCGCCGTCATTCAACCTGCCAAGGCGAATGGATTTGGCGGAATGGTCCAGGATTTCGTCACCGAACCACCGGGCAACCGGCGCCTCGCTTGAGAACGCCAATTCAACTGTCCTGGCTTCCTCATTAATTGCGTCCCTGGATAGATCGAAAGACCTATGCAAAGAGCCTGTGTTAATCGTCTTGTTGGTCATTATTAACCTCTTGCGGTTCGACTTGTTCGACGGCAATACCGTACTGTTTTAATAATTCGTTCTCAGCTTGTAACTGCGCCAGGGTATCTTCAAAATCTCGACCTGCTGACGCTGCCACTTCGGTCCTGGACATAATGCCCATCTCAATACCTAGCTTGCTGGCTTGCTGATCTTTTAAAGGGTCAACCCAGGCCCATCCACGCGGCTGGAATTCAACTTTTGTGAACTTTTCAAATTTCCGCTGCGGTAGCGCCAGGGCTTGGGTTGTTAAAGCCTGGACCAACCAGGCACGATAGACCGGGCGGCAAAGTTGATTTGATAACCAGTTTTGAATGGTGCGCCATTGTTCGCGCTCTTCTAAAACGCCGGACCTTATAGACGAAAAGTTAACGCCCTCCAGGTCGTTTGCTAGGGTGTTATAGGCCACGTTTAGGCCACTGGCTGCACCACGCAATGCTGTTTTAATAAACGCCTGATAGGCGCTCGTTGGGTGCTGCGGGTCAAAGGCTTTGAAGTCCACGCCCTGGGGCAATTGCTCCATGGCTCCTGGCTCCATATCCATCAACAAATTGCCGTCGTCGTCCTCATCACCCACATACTGGTCGCCGTCCGGGGACGTATAAAAGCCCATTTTGCTGCTAGAAATACGCGCCGCGATTAGCTCGGCTTCCTCATACGCGCCCACCTGGTTTAATCTATTAATGGCGGTATGCATCCAGGGAACGCCACGCGCTTGCCCTGGGCGATCTGCCATATATAGGTGCAACACGTCGGCCGCTGGCACGCGCTTATAATTGCGGCCGTTGAATAACGTGATATTGTCGCCAGGGTGGCTAGTGCTGATATGGTACGCAACCGCTGCGCCCCATTCGTTCAACTCAACGCCCATCACAATTCGATTGCCGTTGTTTAAATTCTTGTTTAGATTTTCGTCAAGCTGGTCCGCTTCGATTACCTGGAGCGCAAAACCAAAGTCGTTTTTAAATCCGCGCACCATGATTATTAAAACTTCACCGTCACGCGCAATAGATTTGATGGCCATATTCTGCACATCAATCCAAGTCTGTCGCCCGGTCACTGTACAATTTTCGATATTTGACCAGGCTGTAAATGCCGCCTCGATGGCGATATTGTCTTGCCGATCTAGTGTTCCATCGTCACGCCTGGACCTGGCTTGCATTTTAATGCCATGGGTGCCCACGACGTTGGCCGATGTCATAGCCAAAAACTTCCTGGCATAATCGTTATTCATGCACAAATTACGGGACCGTCCACGCATCAATGGCAACGTGTTTATCAACTCACCATTTGCAGATAATGTGGACCCTTTGAAATCACCCGTTAGACGGTCAATAATGCCGGCGTCATAACGTCGTTTGTTTAACTTTTGCTTGCGCTTTTTTGGCGCTTCGTCGGCTTTACTAAACCAGCCCATTATAAGAACCTCGTTAGTAATCGGCCATGATGCCCTAAACCTTTCTTGGCGCGGTGGCGGTTAATTTCAGCCACATATTTGCCCCGGTAGGTATCGCGTAATTTCATTAATTCTTCAATTGATGTACGCGTTAGGGAGCGACCATTTATAGAATATGCTTCCTGGTCCTTTGTGGCGCGTTTTTCCAATACTGCTTCCACGGCGTCCAGGACGATTTTGTAATGGCTGCGCGGGTCCGTTGTTGCCAAGTCCCGGTTGGGTCTGACTTCGATGTAACCACTGTCAATTGTGATTCGCTCACTATCGCTGTTGCGCGTTAAATACGATTGCCATTGATAATTGCCGGCGGTGTAGTTTGCCGTTGTGCTGGCGCCGACTTCGATTTTAAAAGCCGTGCCATTGGCGCTGGCTGTTATCTGAATTTCAGTTGCCCCGGCACCATCTAATCGAAAAGAGTATTTGAGCGTAAAAGCTGACGATGAGTAATCGCTAAAATCGTCTTTCTTCCAAGTCCAGCGGTCGCCAATTACCAGCGAAAAGGGTTCCCGCTGTGGATAATTACTAACATCAAATAAATTGGCCATGCAAAAAAACGCCTTTAATCTAATGCCAAAGGCATAGGCGTATTTAACTTTTAAATCAAGTGTTACAAAAGCGCGGTTTATTTTAATTTATTTTGATTTATTTTTAATAAAAGTGTTGCACTATATTCATTTTGTCAGTACAATTAGTTTATTGAATCGAAACACACAAAAAGGCCAACATTATGTACACACCAAATATTACTAAAAACTCAGATGGTAGCTTCTACGCTCTAGTTGTTCGGGTTGATTACGATGGGGAGCGCCAGGTTGTTCATGGTTTTAGCCGCCATTTCAAAACTGAAAAAGGCGCTTTAAAATCTGTAAACGCTTTCATCACAAAACTAAACGCTTAATAACAATAACGGGGCTTCGGCCCCAGGGGAATATTATGAATACTTACTCAATGACAAAATCAGGATTGTATGAACTTAGATGCGATATTAAAAACCTGATAGATAATGTAAAAGTAAATGAAAAAGTATTATCAACATTACCAAAAGGGCATAAATTTGAAAAATTCCATCAAGATAAAATTACAGAAATAGAAAACAAGTATTGCGAATTACGTCAAGAGCTTAGAAACCGAAAAGTAATTAATTAATAAACGGGGCTTCGGCCCCAGGGGAATAAAATGAAAACAATAATTTTAGAAATACCACATCAAAGCCGCCCTGTAGTTTGGAGCGTAAACAATGACCAAGAATTAATCGAAATGGCATCAAATGTCCATGATTTTTGTTATCAAGAGTGGACCATGCAAAACGCTATTGATTGTTTCGGCGACGAAATACCCGATGAATACAATGATATTTTAAAAAAAGATAAAAAGGTTATCGTTGTTGGCTGGTCTGGTCAGACTGAGTGCTACTCTTTAAAAGATGCTAATAACGAAATTGATGCAGCAAAAGAAGCCATTAGCCATGATCTAGCAAATTGTTTTTTCTTAGAATTGAACGAGGCTAAACAATTTGTTGAATCATATAATGGGCACCAATCTGTCGAACTAAGAAAAGCATTTAATGATTTTATAGAGTTTGACGAATGAAAAAACTACATGGCATGGCCGGCCAGAAAAACGCCACGAAAGACATTACAAAATCTGTCCGGCTGCAAATTCGTTGCACGCCACAAGAAAAACAAAAATGGGAACAAGCCGCGAATGGTAAATCATCATTGGCCGCCTGGGTATCCGATACGTTGAACGCTGCCAGTTAATACCTGGTAGCAAACCCTCCTTTTCTCGACCTCGTTTTCTTTGTTCTTTTCACCGGCGGTGGTGGTGTAGCTAGTGGGCTAGTTTGCTCCGGCTCTACTGCCACCGCGTTTTGTTTAGCCTTGCGTTTTGCAGCCAGGGCGGCCAGCTTCACGTTTAAATTATCCAGAGCTGCATAAGCATACGCCAGGCAATCAAGCGCCTCGTTTCTATCCCTGGTCTTTATAAACTCCATTACCGGGAACCCGCGCCGGTATTTAGTCACCATCTTTTCGGCCGTTAGCTGCTGGAAATATTCGTCGTCAAAGTCTACGCCAAAGTGAATATAACTCTCGCCGCTGGTTAATCTTAACCTGGCATAAATGGTTCGCTTTGCCGTATCCACTCCGACCGTATACATGGGCGTCCTGGTGCGCCCCACGGGCTTTGGCTTTGTGGTTAATGGCTTGCCCATTCCCGCCTGGCCTTTGATTGCAAATACTCGGCGGCTTGCCCTGGGCTTGGTGAATTGATATACGTACTCTGTTAAATATCCGCTATCAATCGCGGCCCCTGCAATCCGATGGCCATCATAAGTTTTCGTTAAAACCTCTTCTAACTCATGCCACACTTTTTGCTGTGTCGGGTCGCCATAAAGCACCACATGGTCCAATATCCAGCACTCCTGGTCCAAACCCCACCCGACAATTGAAACCTCGATGCGGTCCTTTTGAATGTCTGCGCCGGCTGTTAGCAATAACACCTCCGGCGGTATCGCGTCGATCGCGTAATTCTCTTTGCGATCGGACAATAAATGCTCACTTAAACTTTCCCCGGCTTCCTCCCAGGTTTCGCCAAGTGACGTGTTAACCCACGTCTTTAATGTCTCCGGGTTCTTTTTGGCTTCGACAAAATCCTCCGCAACATCTGCAAAGGTTCGCCAGGGCGAATATAATTCGTTTAGATGGAAGCCAGCTATTTTTCCTCCTGGTAGTTCTGCAATCCACTTGCCGTTTCTAACCATTTTGGGCTTGTGCTTATCCTCAATAACACCGCCGCACTCTGTACACACCATCACGGCTTCGCCTGGCTTGCCCTCCGGCCATTGCACGTTGGCCCATTTCAACCTTTGCTCATGCTCACAATGCGGGCACGGTACGTGGTAGTGGCGCCGGTCCGATATACTGAACTCTTGTTCGATTCTGCACGCGCCTTTTAGTGTCGGGGTGCTAGTTAATATTATTTTTCTATTATGAAAAGTTGTTGTTCGCTTTCTAATCAAGTTTACCGGGTCGCCCTCGGTCCCTGCACTTTGCGGGTATCGGCTCACTTCGTCGCAACATACAATTCTTATAGGACGCGACGCCAGGCCGGTGGGTGAATTTGCCCCCGCCATTGTGATATGGCCACCAGGGAATGATTTGTGAAATAGCGTATTGCTCGACGCCCGGCTTTTGTTATCTGCTATAAGCGACTTTAAGCACGGCGTATCTCTCACCATTGGCGCCAAGCGGTCATGGCTCCATGTCTTGGCCATATCCACCGTGGGCTGAATTACCATTATTGGGGCGGGGTCTTGATCTATAAAATACCCCACTATGTTTCCAATGACTTCCGATTTGCCGATTTGGGCCGACGACATAATAACAATCGTTTCTATCCTGGCGTCTGCCACGGTGTCCATAATTTCGCGCTGATACTCGGCCCGGCTTGTACGCCACCGCCCTGGCTCCGCGCTCGACTCTGGCGATAGTCTGCGGTTTTCGTCGGCCCACTGGCTAACCGTTAGCGTTGGCGGCGACTTCCAAATTTTCTGCGATAGCTTCAAGGCTTTTAACGTGTTCTTTAGGTAGTCCGTCATGGTTTAACTCGTCTAATGCTTCGTTAATTAGTGATTTAAAAAAGCGCTCACTCTGTATGTAATTATCCATTCCTATCGACTGCGCTGCGGCCTTGGGTGGAAATGCTAACAACTTTGCCCTGGCGTTTCCGATATGGCCTTGCCAGGTTTCCACCACCAGTTCCATTGGCATCAAAGTTCCTTTTAACTGGGCTAATTCTATTTCTTTATAATCGGCCTGTAATTTCGTCAATCTAGCCTTTTCTGTATTGTAATCTGTGGGCGACGCATTACCGCCCATCTGTCGCTCTTGCAAAAACCTTATATAACCTTGAACCGCTGGCGCTAACTCAAAACGGCCGCGCTCATGCTTGGGTATAATTCCGTCATTAACTAGCTGATAAATACGGCGCTCGGATATTAGTAGTAGTTTTGCTATTGTTCCTATTGGATAGGTCGCTTGCTTGGCATCACTCATGCTCAATCACTTCCATACTTTTATACGCTTCGCCAGTAGCTTCGTTAATGGCTTGCTTGCCTGTGAATTCCTGCCAGCGTTTAATAATTACGTCGCAGTATTTGGGGTCTAGTTCCATTAGTCGTGAGCTTCTGTTGTTTTTCTCGCAAGCAATTAGAGTTGATCCCGATCCTCCAAATAAATCAACTATTAAGTCGTTGGGCTTTGCCCAATTATCAAAAAACCATTCAACTAAAGCCACAGGTTTTTGAGTTGTATGTAGGCGATCCTCACCCTTTTCTTTGTTTTTAAAGCCCCCCCATGTAAGCCAGCACATTCTATTGCGCTCTCTCTTTGACCAACATAATTCAAAATCACCATGAGCGCATTCTGATTGACTTTCTGTTTTCTTATTCCAGACAATAATTCCCCCGCGCCCTAACTTATCTGGATAGTATTGATAGCCCCAAACAAAAACGTCACGAACGTTGTGAAACATTGTCAGTAAAAAAGACGGGTCGAAGTCTGTGTCATCGCCCAAAATCATTGGAGCAAAATTTCTTTTAGTTGATAAGCCTTGGTTTTGAGACTTAACATTATCGTATTTTGCGCCACTGTATCCTATACCGTAAGGTGGATCAGTAAAAACCATATCAGCTTTATTACCATCCATTAGTTTATCCACCGTATCAATGCTCGTGCTGTCACCGCACATTAGCCTATGATTGCCTAGCACCCACACATCACCCTCAACCGTTGTTGGCGTTTCTGGTGGCTCTGGCACGGCATCCTCATCGGTTAATCCATCCTCTAGCTCAGTGACCAAAAGGCCAGCCAATTCGTCGTCACTAAAACCAATTAATGATAAATCAAAATCCATTTCTTTCAATTCGCCAAGCTCAAGGCTTAACAGTTCATCATCCCAACCGGCATTTAGTGCCAGCTTGTTATCTGCAATAACATAGGCGCGGCGCTGCGCTTCACTTAAATGCGCCAACCGAATACATGGTACGGTTTCAATGCTTAATTTACGCGCTGCCATTAACCTTCCGTGGCCTGCAATAATTCCATTGTCACCATCAATCAATATTGGATTTGTAAAACCAAACTCTTTAATGCTGGCGGCGACTTGAGCCACTTGTTCGTCTGAATGTGTACGGCTATTGTTAATAAAAGGTATTAGATCAATAACTTGTAATTGTTCAATTTTCATATTTAATATCTCTGTACTGAAATTAAGTTTTTAAAACTGTAACTAAATAAATGTCGCGCTTCTGAAACACC
>Ga0209383_1002634_pt1 | contig 10398 bp, 9 predicted proteins | sample CoawatmetaG02DNA_FD_187510 | JGI IMG/M metagenome (GOLD analysis project Ga0209383, IMG submission 187510) | Marine microbial communities from the West Antarctic Peninsula - Coastal water metaG029-DNA (SPAdes) (version 2) | ecosystem: Environmental > Aquatic > Marine > Coastal ... | reverse complement strand
AAGGGCATATTTATAGTAGAAATACTAATCCGACAGTAACCGTTTTTGAAGAAAAAATGCGCATCCTCGAAGGTGCTGAAGCGGCGACTAGTTTTGCTACAGGAATGGCTGCTATTAGCAATATTTTGTTCAGTCTCCTCTCCCCGGGTCAACACGTTGTTTCCGTTAAAGACACATACGGAGGAACCAGCGTAGTTTTTCTGAATCATTTACCGCGCTTTAACATTAATGTCACCATGTGTGAAACCCATGACCAAGATGCTATAGAGGCTGAAATTTTTAGAGAATGTGACCTTCTTTATCTAGAAACTCCGACAAACCCGACTATGAAAATTCTTGACCTAAAACGTCTTATAGCAGCAGGAAAGAAAGTGGGAGCGATTATCGTCGTCGATAACACATTTGCTACTCCAATTAATCAAAATCCATTAGCCTTGGGTGCTGATCTTGTTGTTCATAGCGCAACAAAATTTATTGGTGGACATTCAGATGCGCTTGGCGGCATTGTTTGTGGTAGCGCAGATTTGATTAAAAAAATATATGAATTTCGGGAAATTAATGGCGCTACACTAGATGCCAACTCTGCTTATTTACTTCTTCGAGGTCTTAAAACATTAGATATCCGCATACAAAAGCAAAATAAAAATGCTATGTCGTTAGCAAAATTTTTATTAAATCACGATAAAGTTAAACAAGTATTTTATCCTGGACTTGAAAGTGATATTGGTCATGAAATTGCTAAAGGACAGATGAAAGGTTTCAGTGGTATGGTGAGCTTTTCTCTTAAGGGTGGTTTTGATGCGGTTCGCAACTTTTTACCACAAATTCGCTTTGCTCACCGTGCTGCACATCTTGGTGGAGTTGAAACTATTGTAGGGCCTCCACGAACCACCAGTCATGTGGAGCTAAGTGAGAAGCAACGGCAGGACCTTGGTATACCCGAATCGTTAATCCGCTGTTCTGTTGGCATTGAAGCCATAGAAGATATTATTGCTGATTTTGATCAAGCCTTAAATAGTATATAAGGTAGTAAGTATGTCATTAGAGCTTAAAAATATATCTCTTGCGGTTGAAGGTCACCCGCATATTTACCAAACCAACTTGAAACTTGAAAAAGCAACAATGAATGTATTGCTTGGGCCAACACTCTCCGGCAAAACAACTTTGATGCGCATAATGGCTGGTCTTGAAAAACCAAGTAGCGGACAAATTATTTGGAATGGTGAAGATATAACAAACCGCCGTCTACAAGATCGTGATGTCGCAATGGTTTATCAGCAATTTATAAATTACCCAACTTTGAGTGTTTATGAAAATATAGCCTCTCCCCTTCGGGTAATGAATAAAAATAAACACGAAATTGAAATTTCAGTAAAAAATGCGGCAGAACTTTTAAAAATAGGCTCTTACCTTGACAGAAAACCAACGGAACTTTCAGGCGGGCAACAGCAAAGGTGCGCACTAGCCCGCGCTCTTGTCAAAGGGGCCGGACTTGTACTCCTTGATGAACCCCTTGCCAACCTTGACTATAAACTTCGTGAAGAACTACGTGAAGAAATTCCTAAAATTTTTGAACGTTCAGGAGCTATATTTGTTTATGCTACCACCGAACCGGAAGAGGCCCTCCTGCTTGGTGGCAATACAGCGGCTTTATTTGAAGGACGGATTAGACAATTTGGTAAAACTAGCCAAGCTTATCGCAACCCAAAAGATATTATAACGGCAGATGTATTTTCAAACCCTCCAATGAATTTTTTAAAATTTAGTAAAATATATGAAAATATTACTTTTGAAGGTGGTGTTTCACTCACGAAAATAGATCATTTATCAAATCTGCCTGATGGTGATTACGTAGCTGGATTTAGACCAAACCATCTCGATCTTACTAGAAAAAGAGCTGATCAAATAAAATTTTCAGTTAGAATAAATGTTACGGAAATTACAGGTTCTGAAACATTTATACATATAGACTATACCGGGAAAAAGTGGATTGGTTTGGTTCAAGGAGTTCATAACCTAGAGCCTGCTGCCGAAATTTCTGTTTATCTTGATCCTGCACATATCTATATATTTTTAGAAGACGGAAATTTAGAAATTTCTGCTTCTTATGCTACGAAAGTGAAATAATGGCAAAAATAACTCTTTCAAATCTGGCTCATAGTTATCTTAACAATCCAAATCATGATGATGATTATGCATTAAAAACATTAAATCACGAATGGACGGATGGGACTGCTTATGCACTACTCGGTCCCTCCGGATGCGGAAAAACAACCCTCTTAAATCTGATCTCGGGTCTACTTACCCCGAGCAAGGGAAAAATATTATTTGATGGAAATGACGTAACAGAATTAAAAACAGCGGCGAGAAATATTGCTCAAGTTTTCCAATTTCCAGTTATATATGACACAATGACAGTTCGAGAAAACCTTTCTTTTCCCCTCAAAAATAGAGGAATGAAAAAAGATTATATTGAAAAAAGAGTAATCGAGGTTGCAGATGCAATTTCACTAAGTAATATTCTTGATAAGAAAGCAAACGGCCTAACTGCAGATATTAAACAAAAAATAAGCCTTGGCCGCGGTTTAGTTCGTGAAGATGTAAGTGCTATTTTATTTGATGAACCACTTACAGTGATTGATCCTCACATGAAATGGCAATTACGGACCCAAATAAAGGAAATTCATAAAAATCTTGGTCATACGATGATTTATGTGACCCACGACCAAACAGAAGCACTTACATTCGCTGATAAAGTAATTGTTATGTTTGAAGGTCAGGTATTACAAATTGCTTCAGCAGCTGAATTATTTGAACGTCCCGAACATACATTTGTAGGATATTTTATAGGTTCACCAGGAATGAATATTCTACCTGTAACCATTGAAGAAGGTAATGCAGTTCTTGGAGGTCATAACATAATGCTCAATGCAAAATATAAAAAGTTAAACGGTAAAATTGAGCTTGGTATCCGTCCTGAGTTTGTAACCTTAACAAATGATCCTTTTGCACTGCCTGTTACAATCGATAGAGTTGAAGATGTAGGTCATTACAAAATAGCACGTGCTCGCTTTCAAGATCATCAAATAAATATTATTTTAAACGAGTGCGATGAGATTAAATCAGCTACAACCCATGTAATATTTGATAAGAAAAAAATAAATATTTATCAAAATGATTGGAGAGTTAAACCATGAAAAAAACCCGAAATCAAAAGGCTTGGTTTATGGTTTTGCCAGTTCTTATTTTGGTTGCATTCTCGGCGATAATTCCGTTAATGACAGTTGTTAATTACTCTGTACAAGACACATTCGGTAATAATAATTTTTTCTGGGTTGGGTTAGAATGGTTTGAAGAAATTATCGCGTCTGAACGTGTGCATGATGCGCTTGGCCGTCAGGTCACTTTTACAGCTATTATTTTGGCCATTGAAGTACCCTTAGGAATTTTTATTGCTCTACATATGCCTAAGAAAAGCGGCTTTTGGTCCTCCCTTTGTTTAGTGCTACTTGCACTGCCACTACTTATCCCATGGAATGTTGTAGGTACCATATGGCAAATATTTGGCCGAATTGATATAGGACTTCTTGGATATACATTAGATAAAATAGGAATAAATTATAATTATACCCAAAACGCACTTGATGCATGGATTACAATTATAATAATGGATGTGTGGCATTGGACATCGCTAGTAGTTCTTTTAAGTTATGCAGGGCTACGCTCCATACCAGATTCATACTATCAGGCTGCGAAAATTGATCAAGCCAGCGGCTGGGCCGTCTTTCGGCACATAGAACTTCCAAAAATGAAGGGTGTGCTTTTAATAGCTATTCTACTAAGGTTTATGGATAGTTTTATGATTTATACGGAACCTTTTGTAGTTACTGGCGGTGGCCCTGGTAATGCTACTACTTTTCTTTCCATAGATCTTGTTAAAATGGCCATCGGTCAATTTGACCTTGGTCCAGCAGCTGCGTTCTCTCTTATTTATTTCCTTGTTATTTTATTAGTGTCCTGGGCATTTTATACAGTAATGATGAGTATGGATAAGGAAAATGACATATGAAAATTAATAATTCAGCTATCATTATAGTCCTTTATATTCTCTTTTTGATGTTGCCAATATATTGGCTTTTAATAATGAGCCTTAAGACTAATCAGGAAATACTTTCTACTTTTAATTTATGGCCAGAAAACTTAACATTTAATAATTATAAAGTGATATTTACAGATCCTAGTTGGTATGGAGGCTATATAAATTCTATTATTTATGTGGTTATGAATACTATTATATCACTTAGTGTGGCTATCCCAGCCGCCTATGCCTTTAGCCGTTATACTTTTCTTGGCGACAAACATCTTTTTTTCTGGCTTCTAACCAACCGTATGGCACCACCTGCAGTATTTGCACTACCATTTTTTCAGCTTTACTCGAGTGTTGGCTTATTTGATACTCACATTGCAGTTGCCCTTGCACATACTTTATTTAATGTACCGCTTGCAGTTTGGATTTTAGAGGGCTTCATGCGAGGGGTACCAAGAGAAATTGACGAAACCGCCTACCTTGATGGTTATAGCTTCTTTGCATTTTTTAGAAAAATATTTCTACCGCTGATTGCACCAGGTATCGGTGTAGCAGCCTTTTTCTGCTTTATGTTTTCTTGGGTCGAGCTTCTTCTTAGCCGGACCCTAACATCGGTAGATGCCAAGTCAATAGCGGCTACAATGACCAGGACTGCTTCTGCATCAGGTCTTGATTGGGGTGTACTTGCCGCTGCAGGCATGCTGACTATCATTCCAGGAGCCTTAGTTATATATTTCGTTAGAAACTATATTGCCAAGGGTTTTGCAATGGGGAGAGTATAATGGACCTATCTTGGATGGGCTGGACTATGCCGACAGCAATATTTTTTATTTCAATTGCATGTGCTCTTATTATTATGTTTATTTGGAGTATAAAAGCCCCACAAGAGCCGCGTCTTGGAATTTTAAGGATTGAGACAACACCGGGAGACCGCTTATTTATAAGTCTATTGGGTTCGGCGTTTATTTGTTTATTTTCGCTTGCGATGTTCGGCTCACCCCTATGGTGGGAACTTGGTGTCTGTTTAACATATGGTGCCGCAGTATTTAAATGGGTTTAAGGATTTAATAATGAAGAATAGTTTTAAAGTAGCAATAATAACACTTGCGATGACAACGAATTCAATTGCAGATGATACCACGACAGATAAATGGATTAAAGAATTTCAGCCCTCCTCACTATCCAAAGTTGAACAAAAAGCAGAAATTAACTGGTTTATAGAGGCATCAAAGCCTTATAAAGGTATGGAAATAAATGTAGTTTCAGAAACTATCGCCACTCATGAATATGAAGCAAAAACTCTCGCTGCCGCATTCACAGAATTAACTGGTATAAAAATCACTCATGATTTGATTGGCGAAGGGGATGTTATAGAAAAACTACAGACCCAGATGCAATCCGGTGAAAATATTTATGATGCTTACATCAATGATAGTGATTTAATAGGCACCCACTGGCGATATAAACAAGCAAGAAACTTGACGGACTTTATGGCTGGAATAGGAAAAGATGTAACCAATCCGGGATTAGACCTTGATGACTTTATTGGCATATCTTTTACCACGGGACCAGATGGTAAACTTTACCAGCTTCCTGATCAGCAATTTGCCAACCTTTATTGGTTTCGTCATGATTGGTTTACCGACCCAAAAAATATGGCAGATTTTAAAATTAGATATGGTTATAGCCTTGGTGTTCCCGTTAACTGGTCTGCCTATGAGGATATTGCAGAGTTTTTTACTGGGCGTATAATAGATGGTAAAAAAGTCTATGGCCACATGGATTATGGGAAAAAAGACCCATCCCTTGGTTGGCGCTTTACAGACGCATGGATGTCTATGGCCGGTATGGGCGATAAAGGTGAACCAAATGGCCTTCCAGTCGATGAGTGGGGGATTCGTGTAAATGATAACTCCCAACCTGTAGGTTCCTGTATGGCCCGTGGCGGAGCAACCAATAGTCCCGCCGCCGTTTATGCGCTAGAAAAATATGTTGAATGGCTTAAAAAGTACGCTCCACCTGCCGCAGCTGGAATGGTTTTTTCAGAAGCCGGACCAGTCCCAGCACAGGGAAATATCGCACAGCAAATGTTTTGGTATACAACTTTTACACCAGATATGGTGAAAGAAAACACCCCAGTCGTTAACAACGATGGTACACCTAAGTGGCGTATGGCTCCATCTCCACACGGTGCATACTGGTCAGAAGGTACTAAAATTGGTTATCAAGATGCTGGTTCATGGACACTAATGAAATCAACGCCAGATAGGCGTGCTAAAGCAGCATGGCTTTATGCTCAGTTTGTTACCTCAAAAACTGTTGATGTAAAAAAATCACATCTCGGACTTACCTTTATTCGCGAAAGTACAATAAATCACTCGTCATTTACGGACCGAGCACCAAATCTAGGTGGCCTTGTTGAGTTTTATCGCTCCCCTGACCGCATACGCTGGTCACCAACAGGAACAAATATCCCTGATTATCCAAAATTAGCTCAACTTTGGTGGCAAAATATCGGTGACGCATCATCTGGTGAAAAAACAGCACAAGAAGCGCTCAACGCACTTTGTTTTGCCCAAGAAAAACTTTTAAGAAGATTAGAGCGTTCGGGTGCTCAGGGTAACCTTGGTCCTAAAATGAATGACGAAAAAGGTGCGGATTACTGGCTCGACCAACCTGGCGCGCCAAAAGAAAAGATCTTAAACGAAAAACCATCCCCTATTACAATTGGGTATGACGAGCTCATCAAGTCTTGGCAATGATTAAAGGAGACTAAACTCGTTCGATGACCATGGAAATACCCTGACCAACCCCCACACACATCGTACAGAGGGCTCGCTTTCCTCCTGTCCTCTCTAGTTGATTGACTGCTGTTATTATAAGGCGAACTCCACTCATACCGAGAGGGTGACCGAAGGCAATAGCGCCCCCCTGAGGGTTAATGCGTGGGTCATCATCAGATATGCCAAGAGTTCGAGTACATGCAAGGACCTGTGCTGCAAAGGCCTCATTAAGTTCAAGTATATCCATATCATCCAAGCTTAAACCAAGTCTGGTAAGCAACTTTTGACTGGCAGGAACTGGGCCAATGCCCATAGTCCGCGGTGGTACACCAGAAACGGCCATACCTATGATCCGAGCACGCGGGGTAAGCCCATGTTTATGGGCTGCATTTTCCGAAGCAATAAGGGTCGCAGCAGCACCATCATTTATACCAGACGCATTTCCGGCAGTAACTGTTCCACCTGCAAAAATGGGGCGGAGTTTAGCTATTTTTTCCATAGATGATGCACGTGGATGCTCATCTTGATCTACAATGATGGGATTATTTCTTTTTTGTGGAACAGTAACAGCTATTATTTCCTTAGCTATGTAACCTTCTGCGATAGCAGCTGCAGCTTTTTTTTGACTCCAAAACGCGAACTTATCCTGATCTTCTCGACTTATTCCTAACTCATTTACAAGATTTTCAGCAGTTTTTGGCATTACGTCAGTACCAAATGCATTATCAAATTTTGTATTGATAAACCGCCATCCCATTGTTGTGTCTTCCAGTTTTTGGATGCGTCCAAAAGGAGTTTCTGATTTTCCCATAACAAAAGGAGCACGGGACATACTTTCAACGCCACCAGCAATCATTAATTCACCCTCAGAGGCCACTATTGCATTGGCGGCAATGCCGATCGCATTAAGACCAGAACCACACAATCTATTCACGGTAGTTGCGGCAACTTCCTGAGGAAGACCAGATAGTAATGCTGCCATTCTACCTACATTACGGTTATCTTCACCAGCCTGATTGGCACAGCCATAAACAACATCATCAACAGCTTCCCAATCAACATTTTTATTTCTTTCCATTAACGCCGAAATAGGAACTGCTGCAAGATCATCAGCGCGAACAGCAGCAAGACCTCCGCCATAGCGGCCAACCGGTGTGCGAATTGCATCACAAATAAAAGCGTCTTTCATAAATCCGTCCTTTAAAATTGGTTTTTCATTTTATTCAATCCACCAAGCACTGCCTCGGCAAGTCTATCAATTTCTTTTTCAGCCATCACGGTAGAAAGCACACCAGAGCATGTATTTATCATCATAATACCATCATCAAACAAATGATTAAGTAGTGTTTTAGTTAGTATTTTTTCACGTTGATTAACATAACCATCACGGTAACTTGATGGTTCCTCTGATTTCATATGAACACGGAACATTGAACCAGCACCTGTAACACAAGCAGGCACATCAGCAATATTTATTGCCTCACGAATTGATTTTCTTGCATAATCAGCAAGTAAATTAATTTTGACCAGCGCCTCCTTATCAAATAAATCCATTGCCACCCGGCCTGCGGTCATTGTGATCGGATTAGCAGAGAATGTACCAGAATGAGGAAACAACACTTTTTCAGTCAAGGGGTTCATTACATCCATTACATCAGCTCGGCCAGCAAGGGCGCCCACAGGAAAGCCGCCACCAATCATTTTACCCATGGCAGTAAGATCCGGGTTTATGCCCTCAAACCATTCTTGAGCTCCACCATAATTCATGCGGTAGGTAATGACTTCATCAAATACCAGCAAGCTATCATTTTTACGTGTCCAATTATAAACAGCACGAACAAAATCTTCTTTTGCAGGAATAAGACCAATGCGGTGAGGAAGAAGATCTAGTACTACACACGCAAGATTATCGGCATTTTCATCAAGAATTTTTATGGCCCGTTCCGTATCATTAAAAGGGATTATTACCACATCATCAAGTGCAGACTGAGGTGTACCATGGGCAACTGGAACGCTACTTGGGCTATCAGCATCGCCCCAATTGTCTGGTTTTGATGTTTGACTTACCTCAGCGTAATCATAAAGGCCATGATAAGCACCTTCAGCTTTGGCAATTTTTGACCGTCCAGTAAATGCACGCGCTGCTTTAAGACAACTCATCACCGCCTCAGTACCAGAATTCACAAAACGCATTTTTTCAAAGCTGTCACTTCTGTTAACTATATGTTCAGCGTAAAGTACTTCAGCTTCAGTACCAATTGTGAAGGCGGTGCCTTTGGCTAACTGAGCTGCAACAGCTTCAGTAATAGCCGGATGTGCGTGACCGTGAATAAGTGAACACATATTATTAGCAAAATCGACGCGCTCAACCCCTTCAATATCCGTTACATAACAGCCTTCACCTTTCTCAACGTAAAGGGGGTGTGGTTTTTTAAGGATCGTGTTACGACTGCAGCCACCAGGCATTACTTTAAGACCACGATCATATAAATCTGAACTTTTTGACATTTTTATTCTCCTTTAAACTGCAATAAGCCTGCAGCCTGTTCTTTCTTGAACATATTCAAAACTAACGCCAGGGGCGAGCTCGATAATCTTAAACCCAAGTGGCGTTACATCAATAACAGCGAGGTCAGTGTATATTCGCTTCACCACACCAACACCAGTAAGCGGAAATGTACATTTACCAACTAGCTTAGGGTAACCTTTATTAGTAACATGCTGCGATATAACATTAATGATTTTAACGCCAGCTACTAAGTCCATAGCGCCTCCAACCGCAGGAATAGAGTCGGGATTACCAGTGGACCAATTAGCAAGGTCACCATTTTCAGCAACCTGCATTGCACCAAGAACACAAATATCAATATGATTACCACGGATCATCGAAAAACTATCTGCATGATGAAAATACGAGGCGCCTGGAACTGCAGTAACTAATTTTTTTCCGGCATTAATTAACTCAGGATCCTCTTGACCTTCTTTGGGAGCGTCTCCCATGCCAAGTAAACCGTTTTCTGTATGGTAGATCACTTCGCGGCCTTCAGGTACATAACGAACAACTTTTTCTGGAATCCCAATACCCAGGTTCACATATGCACCATTAGGAATGTCCTGTGCTGCTCGTTCCGCCATTTGATCTCGGCTCCAGCCAATATTTTGCTCACTCATGGATAAACCTCCCCAGATGAAACAAGCACAGATTCGAGCAGTGGATTAGATATTATTACTACCTGATCAACAAAAACACCGGGAGTGACCACCACCTCTGGATCAATATCACCAATCGAAACAAACTCTTTTGTTTGAACGATCGTGTTCTCTGCAGCCATGGCCATAATTGGAGCAAAATTCCGTGCTGTTTTATTGTAAATAAGATTACCGTAACGATCCGCCTTAAGACATTTAATCAACGCAAAGTCTGCAGTAAGGCCGTATTCAAGAACGTAATCACGTCCGTTAATATTACGAACCTCTTTGCCGTCAGCAAGAGGGGTACCAACAGACGTTGCAGTGTAAAATGCGGGC
>Ga0209383_1002624_pt1 | contig 10413 bp, 9 predicted proteins | sample CoawatmetaG02DNA_FD_187510 | JGI IMG/M metagenome (GOLD analysis project Ga0209383, IMG submission 187510) | Marine microbial communities from the West Antarctic Peninsula - Coastal water metaG029-DNA (SPAdes) (version 2) | ecosystem: Environmental > Aquatic > Marine > Coastal ... | reverse complement strand
GTAATGGGTTACGAAGCAGAAATGCAAAAACAAGTAACTGAGCGTTGGAAAATGGATATGGCTTCTGATTCATGGCTTAGTAAAAATATAAGACCACTAGTCTTAATATTTCTAGTAGTATCAACAGTATTGCTGATATTTATAGATGCTGGAATTATTCAGTTTGAGGTTAAGTCCTCGTGGGTAGACTTATTACAACTAGTATTAATAACCGTGATCGGTGCTTATTTTGGCGGTAGATCATTAGAAAAAGTAAAAAAATAAATTATGGCAATAGCAACAAACGATTGGACATCAAGAATAACTGGCTCTGCTTATAGCGATCATACAGACAATAAAATAACTGCTCCTCATGGAAAATACATTATAGCAATACAAGCTACTGGTCAAAGTGGAAGCGTTGACAATGTACTTGCTAAAGTTGTAGCGCATGACAGCTCTATGCACTGGAATACCGTAGCGGCAGCGCACATAGGCACTAACAATGATACGGTTGATGGAGCTATTAATGGTGCCGCAAAAGTACAAATGGATAATGCCGTTGCCGGAAATATGGCTGTTGGTCATTTTGTAGATGGTGTTGGAGTTCCTTACGGTACAACGGTAACAGCGTTAGACCCAGACGGAGACAACGCAAAAGAGTTTGCAACATCTGCTAACGTAACAGTTGGTGATGGTAAAATATTATATTTCACTAACCCAAACGACAAAGATCATGGAACTGGTGGAAGAAATGCTGGAGACGGTACAAACATTTCGTTAGTAGTTGGCGGTGGATACTATATGGGTAGGTGGTTGTCTGCTCAACCAGCAACTGTTGATGGCGCAGGTATTATATGTTATTTCGGAGAATAAAAAAATTAACAACAATTAAATTAAATTAAATTAAATTATGGCAACAAAAGGAACAAACGCAAAAATTAAAGAACTTAAAGGTGTAAAACCTGAATCAATAACTGCAGAACAGTTAGAGAAAGTTCAAAAGCTTGTTAACAACATAAATAGAGGTCAGCTAGAAGTTGGAGCTATGGAGTTACAAAAGCATGAGAACATGCACGCTGTAACGGTACTAAGAGGAGAGCTTGAAGTTTTACAAAACGATCTTAAAGAAGAGTATGGCACTGTTGATATTAATATCCAAAATGGAACTATAAACTATAAAGAAGATGTCGAAGCTGATACGAAAGATTAGTATAGGCGCTAACTATAAGAATGACGCTATGCACTATGCCGTGGGGCAAGAAGTGTATGGCGGTCATACTATATGCGATATTATAGAAGAAAAAGATAAGTTTTCTGTTTACATCAAAAAAGGCAAAGATGTTTTACCTTGGAAGGACTTTAATAAGAACATGGCTGTATCAGTAGAATATAACTTGCAGTACTAATGACAAGCATTCATGATTTTGTTATAGCTCCAAAAGGAGGTAGGTATAACAACACTAAAGAAGTAGATGGTGGCGAGTTAATATTAAACACTGAGATTTATAATCATCAGTTTGTAAATAGAGAAGCTACAGTGGTTTCTACCCCTATAGTTGGTCATCCTGATATAATGAGAGGCGATACTATACTAGTACATCACAATGTATTTAGAAGATGGAACGACGTTAAAGGAATAGAAAGAAACAGTAGAAGCTTTTTTAATGAGTCTACATATCTTGTAGCGCCAGATCAAATATTTTTATACAAAAGAGATGATGGTTGGATTTGCCCTAAAGGATACTGTTTTGTAGCACCGTTAAAAGCTACAGATAAATTTAATATTGAGGCTGAAAAACCCTTACAAGGTATTGTCAAATACTCTGACGGCACCGTAGAAGTAAACGATCTAGTTGGTTTTAGACCAAGTAGTGAATACGAGTTTATCGTTGATGGCGAAAGACTATATCGAGTTAAATCTAATTTTATTACAATCAAATATGAACATCAAGGAAACGAAGAGGCATATAATCCAAGCTGGGCACAAGGCGGTGGAGGAACTGATAAAGGTAGCTAAAGAAGCTATTGTTACAGACTCTGAAGATGACCTAACAGCTGACAAGCTAAAAAATGCCGCAGCATCTAAAAAACTAGCTATATTTGACGCATTTGAAATACTTAACAGAATTGAAGAAGAAGAAAACTTGCTTGAAGGTAAAGCACCTGAAGAGGCAAAGGAAAAAATCTTTAAAGGATTCGCAGAAGGTAGATCTAAGTAATGTACGAGCAAAGTTTAGTTAAGGTAGTTGAGCCAATAAAAAGAACCACTATATCCAGAATGAACAAGGGTAAGAAGTGGAAGTACGGTTACAATAAAGAGCAAGATTTAATAGTGCTTTCACGCAGTGGGCAGATAGGAGAGATCATACAGATACAAGATTTAGTCATAGCTCTACCTAAGCAGCCTAAAGATGTGTATAGCAACAAAAAAAACAAATGGGTTAGATTTGATCAACCAAAAGAATTAGAGCAATTAAAAAACATATTTGACTGGAGAAGTTACCCGGAAAGCAGTAAAGAAAAATGGCACGATTATATAGACGAAGAATTCGCAAGAAGAGAAGAAGGATTCTGGTTTATGAACAATGGTAAACCAACCTGGATAACTGGTACGCACTACATGTACTTACAATGGAGTAAGATAGATGTAGGCGCTCCAGACTTTAGAGAAGCAAACAGATTATTTTATATATTCTGGGAAGCTTGTAAGGCGGACAAAAGATGCTATGGCATGTGCTACCTTAAGAATAGAAGATCTGGATTTTCTTTTATGTCTTCGGCAGAAACTGTTAACTTAGCCACTCTTGCCAGTGATAGTAGATATGGTATATTATCTAAAACTGGTTCTGATGCTAAAAAAATGTTTACCGACAAAGTTGTACCTATATCAATCAACTATCCGTTTTTCTTTAAACCTATCCAAGATGGTATGGATCGGCCTAAGTCCGAGCTTGCTTATCGTGTACCTGCTAGTAAGTTTACAAGAAAGAAAATCACAGCTAATGAAAAGCTGGAGGATATACAAGGGTTAGACACAACTATTGACTGGAAAAACACTGGAGACAATAGTTATGATGGTGAAAAACTAGCTTTACTAGTACATGATGAAAGTGGTAAATGGGAAAGACCTGATAATATATTAAACAACTGGAGGGTTACAAAAACATGCTTACGATTAGGTAGTAGAATTATAGGTAAATGTATGATGGGCTCAACTTCAAACGCATTAGATAAAGGTGGAGAAAACTTTAAAAAATTATACAACTCATCCGATGTTACAAAAAGAAATAGAAACGGTCAGACAAAATCTGGTTTATACTCTTTGTTTATCCCAATGGAATGGAACTATGAAGGATTTATTGATGAACACGGAGTTCCAGTTTTTACTACTCCTGACGTCGACAGATTTGCACCAGACGGTGAATTAATAGACGTAGGTGTAATAGATAACTGGCAGAATGAAGTAGATGGTTTAAAAGATGACCAAGATGGTTTGAATGAATTTTACCGTCAGTTTCCAAGAACCACTGAGCATGCTTTTAGAGACGAAACAAAAGGAAGTATATTTAACCTTGTGAAGTTATACGAGCAAATAGATTACAACGAAGAGATGTCACGAACATTAGGCGTTACTCAAGGTAATTTTCAATGGACAAACGGAATTAAAGATACTCAAGTAACTTTTAATCCAGATCCAAAAGGTAGATTTAAAATAAGCTGGGTTCCACCTCAGCAACTACAAAATAGAGTTATACTTAAAAATGGTATAAAACATCCTGGTAACGAGCACATGGGTGCTTTTGGTTGTGATTCATACGATATATCAGGAACAGTAGATGGAGTGGGTTCTAAAGGAGCTTTACACGGTTTAACTAGGTTTTCAATGGAAGATGCTCCAGCAAACAGTTTTTTCTTAGAATACTTGTCAAGGCCACCAACGGCTGAGATGTTCTTTGAAGATGTTCTAATGGCTTTAGTATTTTACGGGATGCCTATACTTGCGGAAAACAATAAACCTCGTCTCTTGTATTATTTAAGGCGTAGAGGATATAGAGGGTTTAGTATGAATAGGCCCGACAAAATATGGAACAAATTATCTGTAGCAGAAAAAGAAGTAGGTGGTATACCAAATTCAAGCGAAGATATAAAACAAGCACACGCAGCAGCCATTGAAATGTATATCAACGATCATGTTGGTATTAAAAAAGATGGTACTCATGGCGACTGTTATTTCAACGAGCTTATTAACGATTGGACAAAGTTTGATATAAACAAAAGAACAAAGCATGATGCGTCCATAAGTTCTGGCTTAGCCATAATGGCTAACAACAGGCATTTATATGCACCAAACGCAAAGGTTGAAAAACCTAAGTTAAATATAACGGTTTCCAGATACAAAAACACTGGAAGCAATTCACAAATAATAAGATAATATGGCATATTCTAGTAAAAGTTATTTTCCAAGTCAAACAGTAAGTGACGCTGAAAAGCTTAGCTATGACTATGGTTTGAAAGTAGCTAAAGCTATAGAGCAAGAGTGGTTTAATAATGATAGAAGTTCTAACAGATATAAATCAAACCACAATGATTTTCATAATCTTAGGTTGTACGCTAGAGGTGAGCAGTCTATTCAAAAGTATAAGGATGAGTTATCTATAAACGGTGATTTGTCCTATTTAAATTTAGACTGGACACCAGTACCTATAATTTCTAAGTTTGTTGATATTGTTGTTAATGGTATGTCTGAAAGGATGTATGATATAAAAGCTTACTCTCAAGATCCATTTGGAGTTAGTAAAAGAACTGCATATATGGATTCTGTATTAGCTGATATGCGTACTAAAGATTTAAACGCCTTTACAGAAGATGCTTTTGGAATACAAATATCAGAGCATGACGAAGAAATGCTACCTGATTCAGAAGAAGAGCTAGCACTACACATGCAGCTCTCTTACAAACAAGCTGTAGAGATAGCTGAAGAGCAAGCTATAAATACTTTATTAGATGGAAATAAATTTGAATTAATAAAGAAGAGATTCTACTACGATTTAACAGTTCTAGGTATTGGAGCCACTAAAACTGGCTTTAACACTTCAGAAGGAGTTACTATAGATTACGTTGATCCAGCAAACTTAGTGTACTCTTATACTGATTCACCTTATTTTGATGATATATATTATGTTGGTGAGGTAAAAACTATTCCAGTCAACGAATTAGCAAAACAGTTTCCTCATTTATCAGGAGAAGATCTAGAAGATGTAATGAAAAACAAGTCTAACAGTAGATCAAATTACAATTCATCACACACTTACGACAAAGAAGATACTAACACCGTGCAGGTTATATACTTTAATTACAAGACTTACATGAACGAAGTCTACAAAGTTAAAGAAACTGGCACTGGCGCAGATAAGATTATACCTAGAGATGATTCGTTTAATCCACCAGAAAATATGGAAGGTGGTTTTAGCAGAATGTTAAGATCTATAGAGTGTTTGTATGAAGGTGCTATGATTCTTGGTACTGATAAGCTACTTAAGTGGGAGATGGCTAAAAATATGATGAGACCTAAAAGTGATTACACTAAGGTTAAAATGAATTATTCTATAGTAGCACCTAGAATGTATAACGGCAAGATAGATTCGTTGGTTAAAAAAATTACTGGATTTGCAGATATGATTCAGTTAACGCATTTAAAATTACAACAAATAATGTCACGTATGGTTCCAGATGGAGTCTACTTAGACGCTGATGGTTTAGCTGAAATAGATTTAGGTAACGGAACAAACTACAGCCCACAAGAAGCCCTAAACATGTTCTTCCAAACAGGTTCTGTTATTGGTAGATCATTCACATCTGAAGGTGATCAAAACCCAGGCAAAGTACCTATTCAAGAAATACAATCTGGTAGTGGTGGTGGTAAAATGCAAGCTCTTATTGGTAACTACAATTACTACTTGCAAATGATAAGAGATGTAACCGGCCTTAACGAAGCTAGAGATGGTAGTATGCCAGATAAAAATGCTTTAGTTGGAGTTCAAAAGCTAGCGGCAGCAAATTCAAACACAGCTACTAGACATATGTTACAAGCTGGTTTGTTTTTAACAGCAGAAACTTGTGAGTGTTTATCACTTAGAATATCTGATATACTAGAGTACTCGCCATCTAAAGATGCTTTCATGCAGGCTATTGGTGGGCATAATATGGCTACGCTTGACGAGATGTCAGAGTTACACTTATATGATTTTGGAATATTCTTAGAGTTGTTGCCAGACGAAGAAGAAAAAGCTTTGCTAGAAAATAATATTCAAATGGCGTTGCAACAAAAGATAATAGATTTAGAAGATGCTATTGATGTTAGAGAGATAAGAAACGTTAAACTTGCCAATCAAGTGCTAAAGATTAGAAGAAAAAAGAAGTTAGAACGAGATCAAAAAATGCAGCAAGAAAACATACAGGTGCAAGCTCAAGCTAATACTCAAGCTCAACAAGCAGCTGCTCAAAGTGAAGTGCAGAAAAATCAAGCTATATCTCAAAGTCAAGCGCAATTAGAACAAGTTAAAGCTGATTTAAAATCTAAACAAATGGAGTTAGAGGTTCAGCATAAAATGAAGCTAATGCAGTTTGAGTTTGAAATTAATCAACAACTTCAAAAAATGAACATGAAAGAAGTTGATATGAAGGATACGGTAAAAGAAGACCGTAAAGATAACAGATCAAAAATGCAAGCTTCACAACAAAGTGAGCTTATAGACCAAAAACAAAACAACAAACCACCTAAAAACTTTGAGTCATCAGGTAATGATATACTAGGTGGAGATTTTAGTTTAGGTGCATTTGATCCTAGTTAGAATTATTAATTATTATTATATTATATTATGGAAGAAGAAAATGAAAAAGTAATCGAAGAGATTACACAAGAAGTAAATCAAGCGGATCCAGGTGATGAAAACGTGGTTAAGGTTGATGAAAGTAAATTTGAATCTGCTGGAGATGACAGTATATTAAAAGTAGATTTAAGTAAACCCCCAACACCAAAAGAAGATGAAGTTGAAGAAAGTAACGCTGACGACAGCGGAGTGGTTGATGGCGTTGAAAATGCCGACACCCCACAAGAACAAGAAAAAGTACAACCGAAAGCTGAAACACAAGAAACTCCAGTATTAGAAGAAATAACTGAAGAAGAAGTTATAGAGGTTGAAGAGCAGGTTGAAGAAGCTATAGCGAAAGCTGAAGCTACCGGAAAGCCGTTACCAGAGAATATTCAAAAGTTAGTAGACTTTATAGATGAAACTGGTGGAGATATAAATGATTATGTTAAGCTTAACCAAGATTACGGTGACATGGATAGCGATGATTTATTACATGAATATTACAAGCAAACAAAGCCTCATTTAAACTCAGAAGAAATTAACTTCCTTATGGAAGATCAATTCTCATTCGACGAAGATACAGACGACGATAGAGAAATACGTAGAAAAAAATTAGCGCTTAAAGAGCAAGTTGCCAGCGCTAAAAGCCACCTAGACGGGCAAAAGTCTAAATACTATCAAGATATTAAAGCTGGATCAAAGCTCACAGAAGAGCAACAGAAAGCAGTTAACTTCTTTGATAGATACAACAAGGAGTCAGGAGAGACTCAAAAGGTAGCAGAAGCACAAAAATCTACTTTCTTAAATAAAACTGAACAAGTTTTTAACGATAAATTCAAAGGTTTTGAATACAATGTCGGAGATAAGAAATATAGGTTTAATGTAAACAATGCTGGAGAGGTTAAGAATAACCAAAGCGACATCAATAATTTTGTCAAGAAGTTCTTGAATAAAGATAATGAAATGTCAGATGCTAAAGGTTATCATAAATCTTTATATACAGCTATGAATGCTGATGCTGTTGCTAATCACTTTTATGAACAAGGAAAAGCCGATGCTATGAAAAATAGTATGGCTAAAGCCAAGAATGTAGATATGAATCCAAGACAAGCTCATGGGGAAATTAAAACAGGTGGTTTAAAGTACAAAGTGTTAGGGCAAGATTCTTCTGATTTTAAGTTTAAAATTAAAAACAATAAATTTAAAAATTAAAAAACAAAATTATGGCAATTACAAATGGAACTAATTTGAATAGTGTTCCTTCTTCACAGAAGCAAACATTATCTTCAAATTACTTAGACCTTTCATCAGCGGCAAATGCTGGTTGGGGGCAACAATATGTACCAGATCTTATGGAAAAAGAAGCTGAAGTGTTCGGACAAAGAACTATTTCAGGTTTCTTATCTCAAGTAGGAGCTGAAGAGTCTATGACTGCTGACCAAGTGGTTTGGTCTGAGCAATCAAGATTACACATCTCAGTTTTAGGTACAGTTATTGTAGCTGGTTCTACAAACGGTACGTTTACAGTTACTGGTGATATTGACGGAAACGTTGGTACGGCTGCTGGAGATTTCATCGTTGCAAATCACGGTGTTAGAACTAATGATATTGTACTTATCGCAAGTGCTGGTATCGTCACTCAATGTTTAGTTGTTGATGCTGATACAGCTGTTATACAAGTTGAACCTTATGACAAAGCTACTTTAGCTGGTCACGCAACTGGAACTGGAGCTTCAACTTTATTAGTTGTAGGTTCTGAATATGCAAAAGGAACTGCTTACCTTAACGGAGATGGTGCTGCTGCTGATTCACGTACTCCAGCTAACGAAGCAACTTTTAAAACTTTTACTAACAAGCCAATCATAATGAAAGATTACTACGAAGTTTCAGGATCTGACGCTTCTAGAATTGGATGGGTTGAAGTTTCTACTGAAGAAGGACAAGGTGGTTACTTATGGTATTTAAAAGCTGCTTCTGATACAAGAGCTAGATTTAACGACTACGTTGAAATGGCAATGCTTGAAAGCGTTAGAGGATCTAACTCAACGGTTGTTGATACTACTTTAGGCGCTGCTGCTGATGCTGGTGTTGGTACTCAAGGTTTATTTGATGCTATCACTGATAGAGGTAACGTTACTTCTGGTGTTACTGGTGTTAATGCTGCGACTGATTTAGCTGAATTTGACGCTATCTTGGCTGAGTTTGATTCTCAAGGTGCTATTGAAGAAAACATGATGTTCGTAAACAGAGCTACTTCGTTAGCAATGGATGACATGTTAGCTTCTATGAATTCTTATGGAGCTGGCGGTACTTCTTACGGAGTATTTGACAATTCTGAAGATATGGCGTTAAACTTAGGTTTTTCTGGTTTCAGAAGAGGTTCTTATGACTTCTACAAGTCTGACATGAAGTACTTAAACGACAAAGCAACAAGAGGTGGTATTAACAAAGCTGCAGGATCTGCTGCTATTAGAGGTGTCATTGTTCCTGCTGGAGTATCTTCAGTTTATGACCAACAATTAGGGAAGAACATGAAACGTCCTTTCTTACACGTTCGTTACAGAGCTTCTCAAACTGATGATAGAAAAATGAAAACTTGGACTACTGGTTCGGTTGGAGCTGCTACATCTGCTTTAGACGCAATGCAAATGCATTTCTTATCTGAAAGATGTCTAGTTACACAAGGTGCTAACAATTTCATGTTAATGAAATAAGCACTATTTATATTAAGGAGTCGGGGCTTCGGCCTCGACCCTTTATTTTATTAATTTATATTATATTATATTATGGCTAAAAAAGCTAACACAAAGAAAGTTGAGGTAGAACCTCAAATTGAAACAATGGAAGAAGTGGTTACAGAATTCTTTGAAGATACTGTAGTTGCTGAACCAAAAATTAAAAAAACGGTTATGGAAAGTCCAGAGCCAAAAAAAAATACTTGGGAACTAAAAGATAGAATTTATTATTTAAAAGGTAATAAAAGACCGGTTTCAAGAATGATTAGATCTGCTAACTTATACTATTTTGATGAAAAATTACAGTACTCAAGAGAAATAAAATACTGCGAAAACCAAACAACACCGTTTGTAGATGAGATGAAAGGTGATCAAAGATTAGCTCACATCATTTTTAGATCAGGAAGTTTGTTTGTACCTAAGGAGAAAACTGGATTACAAAAGTTTCTTACTTTGTATCATCCAGATCGCGATATTATGTTTTACGAAGATAAGCCAGTTGCAAACGCAATTAATGACATAGCTTGGTTAGAAATGGAAATTGAAGCGCTAAACGCGGCAAGAAGTTTAGATATAGATTTAGCAGAAGCTGTAATGCGTGTTGAGTTAGGATCTAAAGTGTCAGAGATGAGTTCTAAGGAACTTAAAAGAGATTTACTATTATATGCTAAGAGAAATCCTGAGTTGTTCTTAGAGTTAGTGAATGATGAAAATGTTGTACTTAGAAACTTTGGTATTAAAGCAACTGAAATGGGTATACTAAAATTATCTTCTGATCAAAGAACTTTCTCATGGGGATCTAACGATAGAAAACTAATGAACGT
>Ga0209383_1002621_pt1 | contig 10418 bp, 13 predicted proteins | sample CoawatmetaG02DNA_FD_187510 | JGI IMG/M metagenome (GOLD analysis project Ga0209383, IMG submission 187510) | Marine microbial communities from the West Antarctic Peninsula - Coastal water metaG029-DNA (SPAdes) (version 2) | ecosystem: Environmental > Aquatic > Marine > Coastal ... | reverse complement strand
AAAGAGCAAGACGTGCTTTGGAGAAAAACGGTACTGTACATAAAGGTGATGGAAGGGATGTGGATCATAATGATGGCAACCCTATGAACAATTCTATGAGGAATCTGTCTGTTAAGAATAAAACAAATAACAGATCATTCCCTAGAAATAAAAACGCTGGTAAGGCATAAAAAAAGGAAGTAATAAAATGGCATCTTTTGGAGAGGCATTTAAAGCAGCTCGCAAGAAATTTGAAAATTCAGGTAGTGCAGGTGATTTTGTATTTACTTGGAAAGGCAATAAGTATAACGTGCTTAAAAAAGGTGAGTCTAAAAAAGGTGCAATGAAAAAGTTTTCTGTACCTAAAACGTCTTTGCGTCCTAAGTTACGACCTAAAGCTGTACCAGCGCAAGAAGCACCAAAGAAAAAAGACGCAATTAGTAAAGAGCAAAGAGCTAGGCAAGCTACTCTCCCTAAAACTGGTAGGGCTTTAAATAATAGCGCAATGTCCCCTGCTCAACAAATTGAAAAGTTACGAAAAGATATAGCAAAAGCTCAAAAAGATAGTGCTGCTAAACGTGATGCTATAAAAAAGGCTCAAGCAGAAGCTGATAAACTTCTTGCTCAGACGCGCCCTGATTCTGGTGTTTTTAAAAGCTTAAATAAAGACTTGAATGCACAAAGAAAGGCGTCATCTGCAGAACGAAGAGGTCCACCCTCTGCACCTGTAGCCAACTCAGGTAAAGGTGGTAAAAATAAACCTATTAAACGCAAGCTTGTTACTGATTCTGGTGTATTAAAAAGCTTAGATAAAGACCTTGTAGCACAAAGATTGGCCTCTTCAGCAAAACGAAGAGGCCCACCCTCTACCCCTGTTAAAAAACGTAGAGATAGTAAAGACAATCAAAGCCAATCACAGTCTGGTATTTCGGCTAACGCAGAAAATACTTTAAAAGCAAGGTTACGTCAGAGGGAGGCAGACAAACGACAGAGGGAAAAAGACAGACGCAATAAGGCACGTAGTGAAGCTGCAAGATTAGAAAAAGGTTTAAATTCTAAACCTGCTGAAAGACCACGCAGTAACACCCGTTTTCCTGTAGGTGAGGTATCTAGCTCACGCGGTCGTGGAGACCCAGATAAGATTCGTGCTGGTGATGAAAAGAATGCTTTAGACACAGCAGCAGAAAGACGCGCCATAGAAAAACTCATGAATATGAACAAAGGTGGAATGACTAAAAAGTCAGGCTATAAGTATGGTGGCTTGGCTACTACAAATAAGCCTAAAGCTGTAGGTAAAGTAGGTAAAAAACCAATGGTTATGAAGGATGGCAAGAAAATCCCAGCATACGCTGCAGATGGTATTGGAAAAATGAATATGGGCGGCATGGCTAAGAAGAAAACTGGCTATATGTATGGTGGCATGGCTACTACGAAAAAACCTGCTACTAAAATGATGGGCGGTGGCATGACTAAAAAGAAAACAATGACTTACAACATGGGTGGCATGGTCAAATCCCAAGTCAACAATTTGAAAGGGAAGAAATAATGGCCTTACCTATTCTATACATGGTAGGAAGCATGGTAGTTCGCGCTGCTGCTCCTGCAATAATGCGTCAATTGGCTACTTTAGGAGCTAAAAAACTAGGCAAAAAAGCAGTAGAAACAATAGTTAAAAAAGGCACAAAGATTGTTACGCCTAACGCTGGTAATATTTCAACTATTGCTAAAAATGCTAGAACTGCTGCAAATAAGGTAGTATCTAAAACTAAACCTAAACCACAGAATAAACCTAAGCAAGGTCCACGTGTCCCTAGAGAGGGTGATAAGAACTTTGTAGGAGCTTCGCGTCCCAAGCAAGGCCCACGTATCCCTAGAGAGGGTGATAAGAACTTTGTAGGAGCATCACGCCCCAAGCAGGGTCCAAAACCTATGCAAGGCCCACCCAACGTAACTAAGTTTCAAAAGGTAAAGCCAAAGCCAAAAACATCTACTGCAAATACCGTTAAAAAGGCTGCAGTACTAACTGCAAGTATTGCTAGTGTAGGTTTAAATTCAGACGCAAAGAAACCTGCAGCACCAAAGAAAAAAATAACTAAACCAGACCTCCAAGCTTTTTCAGGTTCAACAGATCGTAAAGCTGCCCCTAGACCCAAACCTAAAGCTGATCCCGGAAGACAGACTAATCCTATTCCTATTAATAAGCCTACTAATAAACCTACTAATAAACCTACTGATAAGCCCATGACTCTTAGGACTTACTTAAATACGGCTATTGATAAACGAGGGTCTACTTTGTCAAAAGAAAAAGCTAAAGGTAAGAATTTTAAGAGTATTGCTGCGGCTAAAAAGGGCAAAAGCTTGTACTACATGAAGGGCGATAAAGTTATGGCGGCTGTATACAAAGAAGACCTTAAAAAATAATCCTTGACACAACTAATCTTCCCTGCTACTATTACGGTGGGGATGTTATTTTAAACTTCGCATAGCGGGGTTGCAATTATAGCTGTATAAATTTTAACTTGAGCATGGTATAACTGTCTTTGTGGTCAAACATAAGGAGAGATACCATGTTCAAGAAATTTATTAAATTAATTCAAGAATACCAAATGCGTAGGGTAGACTACTGGCAACTTATTAATATGTCAGATTTTGCTCTCAGAGATATTGGAGTTACCCGTGGCGAAATCAAGCAAAAGCTCTACGGCAAAGACCAAGGCTAAACCAAAAGCTAAGTCTAAGGTAAATGAAGCGGGTAATTATACTAAACCAGCTTTGCGTAAGCGTCTTTTTGAACGGATTAAAGCTGGTACTAAAGGTGGTGCGGCAGGTCAATGGTCTGCACGTAAAGCACAGATGCTTGCTAAAGCCTACAAAGAAGCTGGTGGGGGTTATAAATAGTAATGCCTAAAGATCCAAAATTAGGCACAGGTAAGAAACCTAAAGGTAGTGGCAGAAGGCTTTATACTGATGAGAATCCTAAAGATACTGTTAGTATAAAGTTTGCTACTGTCAAAGATGCTAAAGAAACTATAGCTAAAGTAAAAAGAATAAAGAAACCGTATGCACGTAAGATACAAATACTAACAGTATTAGAACAACGTGCTAAGGTTATGGGTAAGACTGAAATTGTAAAGCTTGCAAAACAAGCAAAGCTACAATTAAAAAAACAAGAGGGTAAAAAAACATGAAGGGTGTAAAGCATTATAAGAAGGACGGTACTGAACATAAAGGCGGTACTCACAAGATGCCTGACGGTTCTTTGCACACTGGTAAAGTTCACAGTAAAACAAGTGTAAAACTTTTTCATGCAAAAGACTTAAGCAAAACCGTACAAGCTAAGTTAAAAAAAAAGTAGTTAAAATGAAAGACGGTGGATTGGCTGCAAGTCAAAAAAGCCTTAAGTCATGGACTAAGCAGGATTGGAGAACTAAGAGTGGTAAACCTTCTACGCAAGGTTCAAAAGCTACAGGAGAACGCTACCTTCCAGCTAATGCTATTACGGCTATGGGTTCTGGGGCATATGCGGCTTCTACAGCTAAAAAAAGAGCAGATACAGCAAAAGGTAAGCAGTTCTCTAAGCAACCTAAAAAAGCGGCTAAAGCTGCCAAGCCGTACAGAAAGATGACATGAAAAACTTAACAGAAAAACAACAGAAATTTATTGATGTTTTATTTGAAGAGGCTCAAGGTAATCCTGTAGAGGCTAAACGTCTTGCTGGTTACGCAGATTCAGTATCTTCTACAAGCATTACAGGTGTGCTTCATGATGAAATTTATGAGGCTACTAAGCGTTACATTGCTGCCTCTGGCACACGTGTTGCTTATGGTATGATGGAAGTGTTTAATGACCCTACTCAACTAGGTAATAAAGAAAAGATAGCAGTAGCTAAAGACTTTCTTGACCGAGCAGGGTTTGTAAAGACAGATAAAATAGAAGTAAAGACTGAAAGTCCTTTGTTTATTTTACCCGCTAAAAATGAAAACTAATAAAACTTGGAGACTACCTCCACCAGAAAAACTAAGTAGTGGTCTTAAATGGTTTCCTGTCGTAAGAGTAGGTAGGGTAGTGCCTTTTGGTTATGAACAAGACCCTAATGACGAAGACATACTATTACCTTTAACTGAAGAATTAGAAACACTAGAGTTAGCAAAAAAACATCTTAAACAATACAGTTACAGGGATGTTGCAATTTGGTTAAGTGAACAAACTGGCAGATCAATCTCTCACGTCGGATTAATGAAAAGAGTAAAACTTGAACGAAAACGTAAGACAGACGCTGAAAATGCACGGTACTACGCCCAACGCTACAAAGAAGCGGAAGCAAAAGCGAAGCGTCTTGAAGAAGAAAGATTCAGTTCAATCAGAAAAGAAACCGAAGACAGTCCCAGCGACAGTACTACCAGAGCCGATTGAAATAGAAAAAGCTCAAGAAGTTATCTTTCGTGCTAATCCCGGACCTCAGACAGACTTTCTTTCTGCTTCAGAACAAGAGGTTTTATACGGAGGAGCAGCAGGTGGTGGTAAATCTTTTGCTATGTTGGCTGACCCTGTTAGGTATTTTAACAATCCTCTCTCTAACAAACTTTTAGTTCGTAGAAGCACAGAAGAATTAAGAGAACTTATTTCTGTTTCAAAGCAACTGTATCCTAGGGCAATTCCGGGAATTAAGTTTTTAGAAAGAGAGAAGACTTGGATAGCCCCTTCTGGTGCATCTCTGTGGTTAAGTTATTTAGATAGGGACGATGATGTACAAAGGTATCAAGGACAAGCTTTTAATTGGATTGGTTTTGACGAACTTACACAATGGCCTACACCTTTTGCTTGGAACTATATGAGGTCACGGTTACGTACTACTAGGAACAGTGGATTAAGTTTATATCAAAGGGGAACTACAAACCCCGGTGGAGCAGGACACCAATGGGTTAAAAAAACCTTTGTAGACCCAGCTCCACACAATACAACCTTTAATGCTACGGACCCAGAAACACAGGAAGTTATAGCTTGGCCTAAAGGTCACTCAAGAGAGGGTGAACCATTATTTCAACGTAGGTTTATTCCTGCTACTTTGTTTGATAATCCTTACCTTTCTGACGATGGTATGTACGAAGCTAACCTTTTATCTCTACCTGAGCATCAACGTAAGCAACTGCTTGAAGGTAACTGGGATGTAAACGAAGGTGCTGCTTTTCCTGAATGGAATCGTAATATTCACGTGGTAGAGCCGTATGAGATACCTAGTAGCTGGGCTAAGTTTAGAGCGTGTGACTATGGATATGGTTCTCATACAGGAGTAGTATGGTTTGCTGTGGCGCCTGACGAGCAACTTGTAGTTTATAGGGAGATGTATTGCTCAAAGGTCATAGCTACTGACCTAGCTGACATGATCTTAGAAGCAGAAGAAGGTGAAAGTATTAGGTATGGAGTTTTGGATTCTTCTTTGTGGCATAATCGTGGTGATACTGGTCCTAGTTTAGCTGAACAAATGATTATGAAGGGTTGTAGATGGAGACCTTCTGATAGATCAAGAGGGTCAAGGGTAGCAGGTAAGAACGAACTACACAGACGTTTACAAGTAGATGACTTTACAGAAGAGCCAAGGCTAGTGTTTTTTGAAACTTGCAGTAATACAGTTAGCCAAATACCTGCCTTGCCTTTAGATAAGAACAACCCAGAAGATGTAGATACAAACTCAGAAGATCACTTGTATGACGCACTACGTTACGGTATAATGACACGACCAAGGAGCAGTCTATTTGATTTTGATCCATCCACACAAAACAGTGGGTTTCAAGCAGCAGACCCTACATTTGGATATTAAGGAAAAATAATGGAAGAAGACTATATTGAAAGTGCTATGGAATCGGAGCAATCTTCAGCTATTGAAGATGTAAAAAAGGCTGCGTATAGTGACCCTAAATCTGGTAACATTTATAATTATGTTCGTGAGAAGTATAGTAAAGCTTCTGATGCAAGGGAAACAGAAGAGAACCGTTGGTTAAAGTCTTATCAAAACTATAGAGGTATTTATGGACCTGATGTACAATTCACTTCTACAGAAAAGTCTCAGGTATTTATTAAGGTTACTAAGACAAAAGTTCTTGCCGCATATGGACAGATTGTAGAGGTATTATTTGGAAATCATCGTTTTCCTATTAGTGTTGATCCTACTACTTTGCCTGAAGGTGTAGAAGAAGCAGTACACTTTGAGGCGGATGATAAACTTAAAAAGGCACAGGAAGCTTCTCCTGAAGAGATGCAACTAAAACCGGGAGAAACTACACCTCAACTTAAAGAACGTCTTGCAGGGTTGCAGGACACGCTTGCCCCTGTGATGGACAACTTAAAAGAAGGTCCGGGAAAAACTGCTACTGCAATTACTTTTCATCCTGCAATGGTTGCAGCTAAGAAGATGGAAAAGAAAATTCATGATCAGCTTGAAGAATCTAATGCTAACAAGCAGTTACGTGTAGCTGCCTTTGAAGCTGCACTGTTTGGTACTGGTGTTATGAAGGGACCATTTGCTGTAGATAAAGAGTATCCTAGCTGGTCTGATACAGGAGAGTACACACCTACTATTAAAACAGTACCTCACACAGCTAGTGTTTCTATTTGGAACTTCTACCCTGATCCTGATGCGGCTAATATGGATGAGGCTGAGTATGTAATTGAACGCCATAAAATGTCACGTAGCAAAGTTCGTGGACTAAAGCAACGTCCTTTCTTTAGAAAGAATGCTATTGATACTGCTATCTCTTACGGAGAAAACTACGTAAAAGAATGGTGGGAACAGGCAATGGAAGATGATGCCCAAGAATCAAAAGCAGCACGCTTTGAGGTTCTTGAGTTCTGGGGTATGATTGACACTGAGATGTTAAAGAGTCACGACATTGAAGTCCCAAAAGAAATGAAAGATTTAGATCAAGTTAGTGTAAACATTTGGATTTGCAACAATCAAGTTCTTCGTCTTGTAATGAATCCGTTTACTCCTTCTACTATTCCTTACTACGCTGTGCCTTATGAGCTTAATCCTTATAGCTTGTTTGGTGTGGGTATTGCTGAGAACATGGATGACACACAGACCTTAATGAATGGGTTTATGCGTATGGCTGTGGACAATGCTGCACTGTCAGGTAATATGGTAATAGAAGTAGACGAAACTAATCTAGTTCCCGGTCAAGACTTGTCTGTATATCCCGGCAAGGTGTTTAGGCGTCAAGGGGGCGCACCCGGCCAAGCTATCTTTGGCACCAAGTTCCCCAACGTATCCAATGAGAACATGCAGATGTTTGATAAGGCACGTGTATTAGCAGACGAGAGTACAGGTTTTCCTAGCTTTGCTCATGGTCAGACAGGAGTTCAAGGTGTCGGACGTACAGCTTCTGGCATTAGTATGCTCATGTCTGCTGCTAATGGTTCTATACGGAATGTAGTTAAGAATGTAGATGACTATCTCCTAGGTCCACTAGGTAAAGCATTCTTTAGTTTTAATATGCAGTTTAACTTTGAAGAAGATATCAAAGGTGATCTTGAGATTAAAGCACGTGGCACTGAAAGCCTTATGGCTAACGAAGTACGTAGTCAGCGTCTAATGCAATTCCTTGGTGTAGTGCAAAATCCTGTCCTAGCTCCTTTTGCTAAGATGGATTACATTATTCGTGAGATTGCTAAGTCTATGGACCTTGATCCTGACAAGCTGGTTAATAACATGGGTGATGCTGCAGTACAGGCTGAGATACTTAAAAAGTTCCAAGCAGATAATCCACCACCACCTCAACCACAGGCAGGACCACAGGGAGGCCCACAGAAGCCACCAGCGGGCGCTCAGGCACAGGACACTCAAGGCAGCGGTGGGGGTACTATAGGAACAGGCTCAGTACCTACACCGGGAGAAGAAGGCTTCTCAGCTAATAAAGGACCAATGCAGTGAGTTTAAAACTGTTAGTAAATAACAAGGAAGCATGGGATGCTTTTGAAGTAGAACTAAATGAGCGTATTCAGGCAAGTTACAAAATGTTTTCTCAATCAGATGAAAGCCATGTGATGTACAGGCTGCAGGGTCAGGTACACGCTTTGACTGCACTCAAACAACTCAGACTAAAGGTTAATGCAAATGGATGAACAAACACAAAAAGCTTTTGCACTAGGTGGAGAAGCAGAAACAGTAGACCCAGTATCAGGTAATGATGTACCTCCCGGTTCTCTACCAGAGGAAGTACGGGATGACATTGATGCTAAACTTAGTGAGGGTGAGTATGTTGTTCCTGCTGATGTGGTTCGTTTCTTTGGTGTAAAGTTTTTTGAAAATCTTCGTACAAAAGCAAAACAGGGCTTGCAACAGATGGATGAAGATGGTAGAATAGGTGGTGAACCTACTTCAGAAATGCCTTTGCCTTTTGATGTTTCTGAATTAGAAATAGAAGATGAAGACGGTATGCGTATGGCTATAGGGGGTTTAATTCCCGGATATGCACCGGGAGGATTTACAGGTGTAGGATCAAGTTTTGGTGGTTACGGTATAAACCCTAATTATAAACCGTATGATCCTACTATTGCTCCTAAAACAACTACTCTTGCCCCTCCTCCTGTAGCTACTACTACTGCTTCTCCTGCTCCTGCGGCAATGGGACCAAAGATAGAAACATATTATAGACCAGATGGAACTCCTGTTCCTATTACTTTTATTAACGGCAAACCACAACAGTCTACACAAGGACTGACAAAGAAAAATCCAAACTCAATGGATACAAAAGAAACTTACAACCCTTTAAAGGGGGCAAAGTTAAATGAGTTTGGGCAACCTATTAATGTTAGGGGCGAAGTTATAGACCCCAGTAAGGCTGGTAAATTTCCCTTTGGTACTATAGATGGATTACTTGGAACCAGTGCAAGGTATGAAAGAGAACTTGCAGAATTAGCCCAAAGTGACGATAAAGACAAATACAAAAAAATGGGAGCAGAAGGATTAGCAGGAGCAGAGTTAGCTAAAAATAAACCTAGTTTTTTAAAAAGAGCAGGACAAGTTCTTGTAGCTTTTGGTGTAGGTTCTGTTGCTGGACCTGCTGTTGGTATTGCTGCTGCTCAAGGTTTAGATATTTTTAATAAAAATAGAAATATTGCTGATTCACAAGTTATGTTAAAAGTTTTTGAGTCTCAATACACTGGTGGAGATATTAACGCAAGTGAGTCAACAATAGGATATGTTGGCCCTGAAAAGGGAAGTAGAAATTATGCTCTTAAAGATGCTTATGACAAGTTAAAAGCATCAATTGACTCTTCTTTACCTAAAGACTCAAATATGTTTCAACAAGTAATGGGAGTATTAAAACCTGATGTTGATGCAAGATTTGCAAAACTTAACCTAGGAAAAAAGTCTGAACTAGCAAATTCTTACATTGCCGAAGCGCCAGGAGTGCAAACTGCAGATAGAAGCGCGGCACAAGTTGTTCAAGATAAAAGAATAGAACGAGCAAAAACTGAATGGGTCGGAGAACCTAGAGGCAATAAGAGTTGGTCTAAAGGGCCAACTAAGGATACATACAAAAAGTATCTTGATGTAGGTAGGCAGTCCGAAAAAATTACTGCTAATGGTCAGGTCATGAGAACTCAAGGAGATGCATATAATCAAAACAGAGCTGATGATCAATCTGCTGCTTCTAAACGTGCTGGTGAAAGGTCTAAAGCAAAAAATCAAGGGTACAAGGGCAAAACAGGACAGGATGCAGTAGATCAGTTTAATAGAGATAATGCAGACGAGATTAGAACAAAGTATGGTGGTAATAAACAGACAGATAGTAATGGACAAGACTCAGGTGGAACTCATTGCTGTACTGCTGCCCAAGCTAGGGGTGATATGACAATAACAGAAGTTAAAAAACTACGTGCTTGGCACCGTGAGCAAGATATGTTCTGGCAAGAAGGCTACGATGTTTGGGGTAAAGTTATTGCAGACAATTTAGTTGCTAAGTCTAAGTGGCAGTCAGATAGAGTACGTGACTTCTACGACCATAAAATTTACGGCAAAAGAACAATAGGCTCTATGTATGCTGATGTAGTTATTTATCCTATGTCTTATATTATTGGTGGCTATAAAATTCTAAAGAACACACTTAAAATTAAAGGAACAAATTATGGAAGTTGATTTTGCATCTGTAACTGATAACTACGCAGCTCTACCAGAAGAAGAAAAAACTATAGTACGTGAAGGAATGTCAGGACCAATGGGAGTTATTATTGGCAAACTGTTTGGGCCAGAGTTTATGGAAGGAGTAGGAACTTTTGCTGCTCCTGCTGCTCCTACACCTGCTATTAAACCACGTACAATGGCTCCAACAATGCCTCAACAACAACCACAAGCTAAACCACAAGGATTGGCTGCACGACCACAACGATAAGGCTACCCAGCTACGGCTGGCCCCAACATAAGGAAATATAATGCCTGA
>Ga0209383_1002614_pt1 | contig 10443 bp, 9 predicted proteins | sample CoawatmetaG02DNA_FD_187510 | JGI IMG/M metagenome (GOLD analysis project Ga0209383, IMG submission 187510) | Marine microbial communities from the West Antarctic Peninsula - Coastal water metaG029-DNA (SPAdes) (version 2) | ecosystem: Environmental > Aquatic > Marine > Coastal ... | reverse complement strand
CTCGTCATCAAATGCGGTAACCACCTGCTTAACAAATTTAACAGGGGTAGCAACCTGACCAAATAATCCAAAGGTAAACTTACCAAACCTCTCCCCTAGTCTTTCTAGGCTCACCTCGTCAGCATCTAATATGCCGCTAAAGTCTGAGAAAAATCTACCTGCATCTGAGAATGGTGCTTTCTGTAATCCCAGAATACCCTGTGAAATATCCCTCCAGATTATGCTACTGGAAGCACCTGTACCTGCCTTAAAAAATAAGTCTCCCATTGCTAAGTAAGCAGGTAGGGGGTACATTGCGGATACATCCACAGACTCTCCATTATCCCCTCTTATAGATAGTGCGCTTATATCTTGATTCTCTGACCTATATTTTATAGCCGCCATAAGCATGGCTGTTCCAATAACAGTTCGACCAAACTCTTCTGCTGCTTCTTTTTGTGAACGAATTGCTGCTACATTCTGAGTTTCTGAAGTTGATTGTAATAACTTTTTATACTTCATAGATTTAGAACCTGTACTTAGTATATTAAAGAAGCTATATTTATATTGAAAGTTTACTGCATTCATCATGAAACGCATGAACGGAAACTCTGTAGTAGCAATAAGAGGTAGTTCTTCAATAATGCCTATAGTATTTCTAGCTATAGCAGACTTTGCAGGGGCAGAGAAGGTTGCCTTTAGTGCCTCTTCTACAGCTTTCTTAACCACGGGCCTAGGTATAACCTTACCCTGAGCAAGTATCTTCTTAGGGTCTAAGTCAAAAGTTTTAAGCTGCCGTTCAATACTATCTATGAATACACCAGACCTTATGAACTGATCTTGTGCTATGTTAAGAGCGTTAACCCCACGAACAATTTTATTTAATTCATTTTCACCTGCTTCGTTTGTGGTACGTAGTAGTGAACGGGCTAGTTTAGTATGGTCTTTTAGTATAAGATCCGATAATGCTCTGTTATTTCCATAGGTAAGCAGCTTACCAAATAGGCTAAAGGAATCTCTAACTATGTCATTAACGCCATCTACTGTACCACGGACAGAACCCCTGCCTTCTGCGGCTGCACGTAACCCTCTACCTATAGCTAATGTACTACCTGCAAGAATGCGAGTTCCAGATTCTAAAGTTACGTAGGATGATGCACCTCCAATGTTACGAAGAGTAGTTATGGGCATAGATGTAAGTAAGGCTCTACGTGCCCTATCCCAACTCTTAGCAGTGTCCCATAACTTGTGATACCAATTCATAGATTGTAAGTCTTCATTCTTAGCAGGGTCTAGTATAGCTTGTTCTCTAGGGGTAAGATTCCTAAACTTATTCATTCTACGACCATTAATACCATATCTACCTACAGTAGTACCACCTATATCCGCAGATAGTCGCATCATCTGTGCAAACTCTTCCTGTGAAATGTCTGCTTTCTTTAACTGAACTTGTATAGTTTCAAATGCTAAATCTAGTGCGTCCTCAAATAGAACCTCTTGCATACCATCTTTTGTTTCAATAGATTTATTGTATAGAGGATGCTTCTTTCCAACCCTTAGTGTCTCACCCATAATGTAGGGAGTTAACTCACCTCTTCTTTCTGGAGTCATTATGGTAGCCACTACATCCATTACCGCATCAGAAAGTTGCTCGTCATCTACCTGTCTTAAATCAGGTACAAGTTCCATTATTCTCTCAGCAGAGTCTATAATATCATCCGTAATTGTCGTCCGTAACGCTCCCGTACCAGCATCGGTAGGTAGTATGTTACTATCCATTAACCTCTTCGCTCTTACATTATCATATACAGTATCACCTCGGCCCAAACCATCTGCTGTAGAAGCAGCCCCTGGCTGTGCAGATCGACCATGAGTAGCAGAAGAGGGATCTATGTCTACTCTTATTTGATCTAACTCGCTACGTAATGCACCAGCGTAATCTGTGTTTCTTGCGCCCTGACTTAATCCTAATATGTTTAGTCCCGTACCTACAGTGCCATTTAATAACCCCATAGCAGTTATTAGTTTCCAATCCTTCTCGTCCCTCATGTCTATAAATTCACCATCCTTCGTACCCTCTGCTCTCTGCTCAACAGTTTGGACTGCTGCTTCCTGCACTGCCCCAAGTAAAGTTTCCACAGATCCTGCTAAGGCAATACGAGGTACTGCATTTCTTAGTGCTGTGCTTAGTAGAACTTGACCTGCCATACGACCACCCACAACCTTAAGTGCCATAGCAGTACCTAAAGTTACTACGTTAACTGGGTCAAGTACGCTGGCGTATATGTAGTCCTGTACTGCACTGAAAGCATCACCACCACCTTCGGAAAAGGCACCTGGCATTTTTTTATATGCAGTATATAAATAAGCAAAGTTACCTTTAGCTGCATCATCTGCTTTACCTAACCACGTAATACCCTTACCCGTCTTGTACAAGTTTGATTCAAGCCACCGCATGTGAGTGAAGTATCGTTCAGCATACTCTTCTTTAGATTCACCTTCCTGTCTAGCACCTGACTTACCATCACGGGATGTGAGGTAGGTACTAATACTATTCTGAACTGCGTCTAGTTCAAAGAACTCTGCATTATATAAATTTACATCAGGCTGTTTGTATTTAACTCCTACATCATCTGGGTTAAATACAAAGTTTGAAAGATCAGTATTTACTGGTGTAGTATTTTGTTCTTGTTCCTTCTGGGGTTTAATTTCATCAGGTACAACTTCTTCTATAACCCCTTCTTCAATACCAGTGTCGGCAGAACCAAATACAAAATTGTCAAGAGTGGCTACCTCTTCTTCTATAACCTCTTCTTCAATATCAGTGTCGGCAGAACCAAATACAAAATTGTCAAGGGTGGCTGCCTCTTCTTCTATAGTAGGAACTGTAGTTGATGCGCTTCCCGTACCTTCATTTTTATAATCTTCGGAGTCATCTGTACCACCAAGGATCATGTCTTCCAATTTTATTGACATATTTACTCCTATTGCGTGATACTAGATAGTGTAGCTATAACATTGTTTACAGTTGCTGGATACTGAACTTGAGTAGCAAATCCACTTAATACTTTTATTAAAGCTGCTGCTTTTTCTGTGTCCCCATCGGCTATGTATGTTTTTGCTGCTGTACTAGCTTTCCTAGCCAAGCGTTCAACCGCAATCTCCGACAGTGTACTGTAATCTGGTACGCCACCAGCAAAACCAGGAGGTAGTATGAAATCATTGCTAATTAAATTTACTTCTGCCGCAATAGCATTTGAATTTTGTCTAGTCAAGTCCTGTATAATAGTAGCCCCTGTCTGTACTGTATTAACAACTCCATTTTTAGTATCAGTTGGTATAGTATAAAAGTAGTCACTATTAATAGTATTTATAGGCATACCCTTTACTATAGTAATAGGATCATCCTCTGTTCCCGAACCTATATTATCTGAGTCTTGTAAGCTCCCTAACATTTCAGGTACTTCATCCTCAGTAGATAATACGTTTACCCCCTTTGGAGGTGGCTTAGGTAGATACGCACTGTATACAGCTTTGAGCAATTCATATGGTTTTCCTGACACCCCTTGATCTTCTGTAATCTCAAGCCACATCTGAGCCGCTTCTTTCTTGGCTTCTCCAAATAACCTAAAATGCTCTTTATTATTTTTATCTAGTATAGTAAAAGAACCATCTTCATTTCTCTTAAAAGCACCTGCTTTATCTGCACCAAACTTCTGATTCATTTTTACAATTAATGATTGATTAAATATTAAATTAAGCTGGGAGTTAGTATACTCACTTGCACCCTCAGGTGCCTTTGCACTATAGTATAGAGCAGCTTGTATCTGTATAGTTGCTAAGTCTACCGTTAAACTTTCAATAAGATTCTTATCTTGCTCTTCTTCTGGCTTTCGCATTTCATCCCGTAGTGCCATGCCAAAATAAACAGCACCCCCCTCAAACGTCTGCGGATTTTTTGCAAGGTCTGCTGCCCGTAGCATTTTTTCATGCTCTACAAGGAGTGCGTCTTTATCCATACCCTGTTCAATAACAAAATTCTGCAAGAAGAATTTGCGTTTTGATTCAAGACTACGGAGCTTACGTTCTGAGACTTTGACTTTTTCTTCCTCAGCAGTAGATGTTATAAGCGCATTAATCTGTACTAGTTGTCTAGATGCATACTGAAATTGCTGCTTAGAAGTTAGCAATGCTTGCTGTGCCACTGGGTCACCTGCATAACGAACAAATCCCTGTGCAACTTTATCATCTCTTTGCCTATCAAAACTGTCACTAGACGCAGCTAAGGATTCCTCAACTGAGTACCCTAAGCCAGATGCAAGACCTGCCCTGTTACGCACAGAAGCTGAACTAACAGATTGAGGTGTGGTATTACCAAACATTTTATTTAGTATGGAACCACCTACAGGAGCAACACCTGTATTGCTATACACATCTGACGTATTAACAGTACCCATGATTGTCTTATCTACGTAGTCTTCCCACGTTACACCAGATGGCTTACCCTGCATAGTTACCAGACTAGAGGCATCTACTGTCTCTCCCGTTGGTAGAGACTTCTCTTTAGTACGTATTGAATCTAAGAAAGCGGTGGCAGAATCTAAGCCCCCCTCTAGCAGAACAGCCACTTGATCGTTTGATAGTTGACGCTGCTTTAGCTGGTTACCTAATTGTATATACTTTCTTTTCTCTGCAACACGATCATCCATAATCTTAGAACCCCGTTGCACACCAAAGTCTAGGTACTTATCTATTCGGGAGTCTATGTCCTTACGTTGTTCTTCTGTCTTGTCTGCAACACCGCCAAGTAAGCCAGCACCAAATGCTCCTAAGTTAAAACCCATTATGAAACCCCTCTCGACATTAGACCCATTGGTTTTTGTGGCTCTTCATCTGCCACTACTTCTTCTACTTCTTCTACTTCAGAGTTCATGTAATCAAAACTTACACTATCCATAATCTCTTCTAGCTTCTTGGGATTTAGCTTATCAGTATCTTCACCTTCCATAGTAAAGTTTAAGTCCAGCTTCTCACATACGGCTACCACGAACTCTGCTAGTATGGGCGCAACTAATGTAGCTATGTCCATAGTATGAAGTCCATCCATATTACCACTGGATACTACTAAATCTATTGCAGTAGTTACGGGTAGCCCTTCATTAATAGATTCAAAGAAATCCATACTGATATCCATATTAGATAATCTTTCTAGGTAGAAATCTAATGCCTCTTCTACAGTGTCATACTTAGCTGGCTGTTCCCAAGGCTTTGACCCCAACTCTCCAGTTAAGGATTGTCCGGGGATTGGTGCTTCAAATGTTTCAGGCATATTAAGTTCTCTTCTTTCTAATGTTTCGTATGTAGCCAGCTATGGCAATATGTTGTGTATCTTTGTTCTCTTTAGGCTTACCCTTGTACATAAGGCCATTGGATGGAGGAACATATTTAGTATCTCCAATAAGGGGTTCCATAGTTCTCATTGCTTTTGCTGTTATTTTCATATGTGTTTCCTTTTATCCTATGCCTACTACTTCACCTAAGACTGTACCTGTTAGACTACCTGTTAGCAAACGTCCAACAGAATCTCCTATAGAAGCAGAAGTCTCGGCATCTGCTTGAATTTGAGCAGCTTGTAACGTAGTCTCTGATTGTAACTTCGATATTGCTAAATTTGAATACCTATCAAGGCTAGCCTCAGACTGCTGGTAAGCCCAGTCCATTTCATCTCTATGCTCCTGCCATAAATTGTTATAAGCAGTATTACTAATGTCTAACAGAGCCTTAGCATTGATCTCATTAACCCTGTTAATAGTAACATTTTCAGCACTAGCAATTTCTCTACGCCACTGGGCATTAGACTGATTAATAACTAAGCTGTTAGCAGCATTGAATTGATCTCTCTGATTCTTAACTTCTGCATTGAACTTACTAATAGCGGTTTCATCACCTGCATTAGACTGACTAACTGCAGTCTTCTGTGATGCATTGAACTGTGACACCTGACTGCTCAACTGCTGATAGAACTGCTCCATCTGATTATCTGAGGTAGCATTAAATTGCTTCCTAGCATTCTCGGCTGCGGTGTCCGACAGTATAGCTGTAACACGGGACTGCGCTTTAAACATAGAAGTCTGCTGATCATTAGTAAGATTAGCCATGTCCATCTCTAAGAAAGCCTGTGCATTTTGTACTTCTTCTTGCTGCCTATTATTTAGGTTGGCTATATCTAACTGTGACAATGATGCTGCTTCTGCCATGACCTTAGCCTGTCGATTAGATAGGTTAGTAAGATTGACTGTGTTGGCTAGTTGTGCATTCTCAAGGGCAATTGCTTGAGTAGCCGTAAAGTTCATGTTAGCTATCTCACCAATCCTAGTAGAGTTAAAAACTCTTTCTTGAAACTCCTGATCAAACTCTTGACCTATAAAAGTAGCACGTTGCTGTGCAGATAACATGGCACGTTGCTGCCTATTGTTTAAGTTAGTCACTTCAAATGAGGCAAACGTCTGTGCATCAGCAGTAGCAATGGGCAGAGCAGACTCTAAGGCTGCCTGTATGAGTGCCTGACCTGCCATGCTAGATGAACCAATACCACGGGCAGCCATTGTAGCAGTCACGCCACGCATAGCCCCTGCTGCCCATGCTGGTGTATTACCATTATCAAAGGAAGTCATCAGTGTAGCAAGTTGACCCTGCACTGTAGCCTTTAAAGATGGGTCTGCTGATGCAGCTTGTATCTGTTCAGTGAATGCTGCTGCAGTTTGTGCATTAGCTACAGCTTGTACCTCTTCATTAGGTTTATCATACAATCTAGTAGGTGCGCCATTTACTTTTGTAGCATTTAGTTCTTGTGCGGCAGTTAAAGCAGTAACAGCAGAGGTTGTTTCTTGTGCAGCATTTACTTTGTTATCAGAATTTATTGTTCCTGTCTCGCCTGTAAGAGCAGCCTGAGCAGTTTTTATATCCGTGGTTGCGTCTGTAGTACCTTTGGTCTGTTGAGCACCTGAAACGTCTGTTGTGCCTACTGCTGTAGCAGAACCTGCAGTAGCAGAACCAGCTTTGGCAACAGGTAGACCAAGACCCGTGGCAGGGTCAAGTGTAGTGTTATCTACCTGACCTTTTGTACTACCAATTAGTTGATTGTCAGAAAAATCTATATCAGTTGCTGATAACGTAGCACCAGTTGGTAATTCAGGACGATATCTTCGGGCTATGGCATCCTTCTCTAACATTGTTGGAACCTTGGCACCATCTGCAGGAGGAGGAGTTCCATCTACAGGAGGGGGAGTTCCTACATTACCTGTGCCTGTCTCATTGTATTTAACACCATCAATACGATTAGCAGGTGCTACATACTGCTGCTGTCCTGTTGTGTTGTATGTACCTGCCTCAGGTGAACCTGCAACCTGCCCACGTACAGTGTCTAGGTTAGTACCTCCAGCCATGAGATCAGCATAATAATCTGCACCCTTTGTTCCAGCAGCACGACCTAGTTGATTCTGATATACCTGTTGTATAGCTGCAGCGTCTGCCGCAGTGTTGTCACCTGTACGTCCTAAGGCATCAATAGACTCTGTAGTAGTATTATAGTCAACTCCTGTAGCTACCTGTGCGGAAGGTGCTACGTACCTTTGGAAGTCTACATTACCTGCAGCCACTGCTGCTGCCCTTTGCTTCCCTTCAGTAGAGTTCTGTAGCTCTCCACCTATGGCACTCATAGCTGTTGCAGGGTCTATGTTAGCATCTAGCATTGTCTGGTACTTAGTAGCATAGTAGTCTGCACCTTCAGAACCTGCTGCTCTACCTAGGTGTTGTTGGAATAACTTCTGAACATCACCACCAACATCAGTACCAGTTGTAGTGGTAGCAGTGCCAGTTGACTGGTACTTAGGATTATCAGGAGTATTAGTACCATATTCCTCAATATCAGCAGTCTTAGTACCATATTTCTCAATATCAGCTTTAGAAACACCCGCAGCCTTTAAAGCAGCATTACCAGTAAGACCCGCAGCAATAGCAGCGTTATTTCCAGCAACAATGGCTTCGTAGCCAGTAAGCTTATGCTTCGCTCTCTCAAGATTACTTGGATCAAGAGTACCAGATGCTAACTCCCTTTTTAAGTAATCCACCATGTCCTGATTTTCCGTAGCCTTACGAGCCAGATAAGATTTAGCATCTACATACATTCTTGCTGTTCCAACCGCACCGCCTTTGGCATAACGCTTAACCACACCGCCTTTGGCATAACGCTTAACAGCAGCATCCTTCAATTGATTATACTTACCTAATGCTTTAGGGTTAGTATCTAGATAGTTATTGAATGTATTTAAGTCACCAGTATGCCCCAGCTTAGAAGCAATACGCTTCATCTGATCTTGACTGTAACCTTTGAATTGTTGTTGAGGCATAAGTAGACTCTCTTATTATTGTATTGATGAATAAGGTATATTGATTAGTACCTTATATTCTATATGTATCACGGGGGGTGGGGGGTTTCACTAGGGTAGCATGGAAATAGTATTATGTCAAAGACTATTTTATATTAATTGATCCAAACCTACCTGATACTAATTTACTTAGTAGTCCCCTCATACCAAACTTAACTATGTAAACACCTAGTACCAAGTATTGATACCAATCTGGCATAGCAGCAAATGATTCAAATGCTGCTGTAACTTCTTCATGATAACCAACAAAGGATGCAGCTATAGGAATTAACAATAGCGAAATCATTATCTCGTCTAGGTAGGACTTCTCCATCTGCTTCATAGCAACGTAATCTAAGTTGAAGTCCTGTGTCTGTCCATTGTCTGCCATCTTATGTGCAGCAATTGCACCTGCAACCATTACATCTGCTTCTGCCTTAACAGTTATAATAGCAGCAGCTTGTTTAGCTTTAGCAATGTCATTCTTGCCAGTAAGGTACGTCTTACCTAGTTCAGCAACTGGCCCAAATAAACCAGATAGCCAACTCATATTAATCTTCTAACTCAAAGTGTGGGTAGTCCTGCCATGAAGTCCAGTTACCACCCCACTTAAGGTCGTGCCCTAGCTTGGATGCTGCCTGTAACATTGCAGTAGCTACGGAAGATAAGTGCTGCCTATCCCAACTAGCTTTCCCGTCAACGTAAGCGTACACATCAATTGCTTTTCCTGTCTGGTGATATGACTTGTTCTTGTACCCGTCACATTTAGATACTCCCTTTTTAAACAACTCGGATTGATCTTCACTTGAGCGCAATCCACCAGTGCTAGGGATACCAAAATCAACATTAGATATTTGTATTGCAAGGTCTGAAATCTCAATGAGTCGGGGATCTACACCTTCCCTATTCTTTAAACTGTTTGTACCTAACTTAAAAGCCATTTTATAATCCTCTTTGAACTACAATGAATGCAGACCTTATGCCCTGCTTGCACATCATATGAACCACAAACTTTGCAAGGTATCACTTAAAGTAGCCACCTTCCATGAACAGCCATATAGCTGCAGCACCTGCACCAATTATCCACATAAGTTTCTTAGTTACAGATTTACCTACGGCAAGATAGAAACGATCATAGGCTTTATCAGCAGCTAGTTCAGCTATCTCATTCTTCTCTTCTGATGTTAACTTACGTTCATTCATTTTACAAAGTTCCTTTTATATAAATTAACACACCGACAAACGCAGCGAGGAAAAGTAAAGTTAGTATTGTTACTACTAAACCTGTTTCTACATTATTCTGTATCTTCTTGTTTCTTACTCTTTGTTTTGCTGCCGCAGCTTTCTGCGTCTTAAAAAACTCGTCACGAAATTGTTGATACTTGTAGTAGCCAAGAAGTCCTTGCTTGTTGAGCATGAACTCTAGTTCTTTCTCCTGCCTTTCAAGAGCTTGTTTTGCTTGGTAAGCGGCTAATACGTCACCAGTACCTAGCTTTGCCTTTTGTTCAATGGCTTGACTTGCACCAAAGTATTTTGTTAAAGCGGAACCAGCATCTGCTATTTCTTTACCATTAGATAGAGTAGTCTTAATAATTTTAAAGGCTGCATTTGCAATTGCTAACTCAGCTAACATATCCATACTCTCCGTGTGTACTCTTGGGGAATACCATATGGCTCCCTAGATGGTTGCACTACGAGGTACTCTGCATTTACTCTGTTTACTGCTGGTTCAATTAAAAGCCCCTGACCTAAGGGGGCTAAATCTGGGGACACATGAACAGGATACAACTCTAAAGGACTAGACCACATTAAATACCTCGCATATCCTTAACACAAAAAGCTGTAATAGTTTTATCTTCTTTTATCTTTACTACTGAATAACCTACCATCGGGCTAACCACAGGCTCATAACCACCTATCTCACCTACACGAATCAACTCTTTCCTACACCCATCAAATGTACTGTAGCTAGACATGATCAAAGGTATTGTAGGTTTTCCAGTAGCTAACATTGTAGCTAAGACGATGGCCCACATTA
>Ga0209383_1002613_pt1 | contig 10447 bp, 11 predicted proteins | sample CoawatmetaG02DNA_FD_187510 | JGI IMG/M metagenome (GOLD analysis project Ga0209383, IMG submission 187510) | Marine microbial communities from the West Antarctic Peninsula - Coastal water metaG029-DNA (SPAdes) (version 2) | ecosystem: Environmental > Aquatic > Marine > Coastal ... | reverse complement strand
TTAATTTAAATCCTGAATTAAAAATTAGAGGCATACTTTTAACAATGTTTGATAAAAGAAACAGGCTATCTACACAGGTAGAAAAAGAAGCAAGAGACTACTTTAATGAAAAAGTTTATCTAACGGTGATACCGAGAAATGTCAGGCTGTCCGAAGCCCCATCACACGGTATGCCAGTTTTAATGTATGACAAATCTTGTCCGGGTAGTAAATCATATTTTAACTTTACAGATGAATTCATTAATCAAGAACAAAAAATAGGGAGTGCTGCATAATGGATACAAACAAAATAAAAAAAGGTCTAGGTAGAGGTTTGTCGTCTTTAATAGGTGAAACAAAAGCAGAAATAAATATTAATAAAGTTTCGATATCTGATTTGGTGAGTAACAAATTTCAACCCAGAAAAATATTTGATGAGGAAAGCTTACAAGATTTAACAAACTCAATAAAAGAGAGAGGCATCATTCAGCCAATCATAGTTAGAAAGTCTAGTGACGATAGTTCGAAGTATGAGATAATCGCAGGAGAGAGAAGGTGGCTATCAGCACAAAAGGCAGGCTTACACGAAGTTCCAGTAGTTATTACAGATGTAGATGATTTAAAATCTTTAGAATTCGCAATTGTCGAGAATGTTCAAAGAAATGACTTAAATGCAATCGAAGAAGCGCGTGGCTACCAACGTCTTATTGAAGAGTTTTCATATGACCAAGAAAAAGTAGCTCAATTTATTGGAAAAAGTAGAAGCCATATTGCTAACTTTTTAAGGTTATTAAATCTACCCGATGCAGTTTTAAAGTTAATTGAAACTCAAAAATTATCACCAGGACATGCAAAAATTTTAGTTGGTTTAGAAAATGCAGAATTTGTAGCAAATAAAATAGTTGAAAAAAAACTTTCTGTCAGACAATCAGAAAATTTTGTTAAAATTTTTAAGACCAAGAAAAAATCTCTTAAACCTTCCAAGGATATAAATTTACAAGCTCTAGAAAACTCAATTAGAGAGAAAATTGGGATCAATGTTTTAATTAAGAATAAAAAAAATAATTCAGGATCTTTATTATTAGAATATAAAGATCTAGATCAGTTAAATAAAATAATTGAAATAATAAAATCTAATTATTAGTTTTTCTTGAATTACTGATTATAAAATCTGATAATATATTTTTTGCTACGCCAGAATTTTTTTTAATTAAAAGTTCAATTTCATTAGTTTTATAAATCAAGTTTTTTAAAGCATATTTCTTCCAAGACTTTATTTGTTGATTAACAAGTGGTTTATCTTTCCAAAAAATAGGTGGTTTACAAGCGGAAATTGCCTGTTCAATATTATTTTTTTCACCAACTAATTCATAAATTTTAATTAATCTTTTTAGCTTAGTTAATAATGTTCTAATAATTATAATATTATCTTCATCTGAGTAGTTGTTTTCATTCAAAATAGTTACAGTTTTCCTGGTGTTTTTAGCGAGCGAGTGGTCAACGAGGTCTGAGGCGCTATAATTATCCGCTAAGTTAGTTAACTTTATTACTTCTTCTAGATTTAATTTTTTTTTATTGACTGAAAAACTCTCAATCTTTTTTAATTCGTTAGCCAAATTTTTTCTATCCCCTCTGCTTCGCTCCACTAAGACATTTATTAATTGCTGAGATATTGAAATTTTTCTACTTCTAAAAAAAAGACTAATTATTGAATTTAATGTTTGATTACTATCTTCATAAAATGGAACACATATAGTTGATTTTTCTTTTTCAAAAAATTTTCTTAAAGTAGATTTTTTTTCAAGATCCTTTGAATTTAGAATTATTTGTATATCTTCTGGATTTTTTTCTACCAACTGTTCTACAATTTCTCTAATCTTATCCGTAGTTCTATTAATGATTATTAGTTTTTCATTATCGAAAAAAGATTTAGTAAAAACACTATTAAAAAAACTATCAATATTATCTAGTATTTCTTTTTCTTCATATCTTTGAATCTTATCTAGATATTTTCTTTCAAATAAAATTTTAATAGTTTCCTCTTTTAAACCCTCATTGCGACCATAAAATAGATAAAATTTATAATTATTTATTTTTATTTTACTTAACTCAAATGACTTCAATATCATTGAGCAGTAGATAATTTAAAGATTAATTCTTCAGTAATAGTTTTAGCTAGATTTTTTTTAATTCGTTTTTCATAACTTTTTAAATCAAATTTATTAGAATCATTATTATAATTAAAACTCTCTATAAATTTAAAATTACCTTTTAAATTATCGCCACTAACGAAGCCAACATCTATAGATATTTGAATTTTGAAATTTGTTGGATCGCCAGAACTATCTTTTGTTAAAATTATTTTTTCTGAAGTACTTGAAATATTTAATATAAAGATTGTATCTTTTTCAACTCTACTATAATTATTTAGCTCTTGCTTTATTTGTAAATTAATTTCCCTATCTCCTGTGAAATTTAATTCACTTATAGCAAAATCATATTTTATCCTGTTCTTTAAAGAATTCACAGTTTCATAACCGCAAGATGATAAAAATAAAAAAATAAGAAAAGAGAATATTTTTTTTTTCATTTTTATATTATAATATTTATTAGCCTGTTGGGTACAAAAATAGCTCTTTTAATTTTTTGGTCTTTTAAAAGTTTTTCAATTTCTTGATTTATTTTAATAGTTTCTAAAATATCACTTTCAACCATATCTCTTTTTACTTTTAAAATTGCTCTTTTTTTGCCATTTATTTGCACAACAAAACTAATCTTATTTTCAATTAAATCTTCTTTAGAAACTATAGGCCAATTTATTTGGTTTTCATTAATAATACTCAAGCACTCATTTGAAAAATGTGGAATAAATGGATTCATTAAGATTAAAATTTTTTTGTAGTTTTCAATTAAAACTTCTTTTTTTATAGGTTTATCAATTTCTTTGATTAGAAAATTATACATTTCATAAAGGTTAGCAATTATTACATTATAATGAAACTTTTCTAGGTTTAGAGTTATTTTGTGAATTAATTGGTTTGTAAATTTGGTTAAATTATCCCCTTTATCAATCTCTTCTTGATTATCTCTAACTTTATCTAAAATTTTAGAGTTTAATGTCCATAGTTTTTGAACAAATTTGAATGAGGCCATCATACCTTGATCAGACCACTGCACATCTTTTTCTGGGGGACTATCAGATAAAATAAATAATCGAACTGAGTCAGCTCCATAATTTTTAATAATACTTTCTGGGTCTATGGTATTTTTTTTTGACTTAGACATGGATTCTGTTGGTCCAACAATGACTTCTTCAGAAAGGTTATCTTTTTTATAAAATTTTTTACCATCTTGTGAAGTTACTTCTTCTGGACTTAGCCATCTACTTTTCTGATCTTTATAAGTTTCGTGACAAACCATACCCTGTGTAAATAACCCACTAAAAGGTTCTTTTAATTTAAAATTATCATTTTTATAGGATAATGCTTGCATAAAAAACCTTGAGTATAGAAGGTGTAAAATTGCATGTTCTACTCCACCAATATATTGATCTACTGGCATCCAATAATTAGCTTCTTCTTGAGAAAAACCACGATCAGTATTTTGAGGAGAACAAAATCTCAAAAAATACCAAGAAGAATCAACAAAAGTGTCTAATGTATCTGTTTCTCTTCTATATTTTTTTCCACCTAATTCAAAATATTTCCAATCATCTTCTGTGTCCAAAGGATTTCCAGTACTATTTAATTTTTTAATCTCTGGAAGTTTAACAGGCAGCATATCTCTGGGAATTTTTATAGGTAAATCGTTTTCATCATAAGCTATTGGAATGGGACAGCCCCAATATCTTTGTCTTGATATGCCCCAATCTTTTAATCTATAATTAATTTTTTTCTTTCCTAAATTATTTTTTTCAAGAAATTCTATAGTTTTAATAATAGATTCGTTTGGAACTTTTAAACCATCTAAAAATTTTGAATTATAAAGATAGCCTTCACCTGTATAAGCTTCATTATTTACTTCAAAGTCTTTATCTTTCTCAGGTTTAACAACTGCTGTAACTTTTAAATTATATTTTTTTGCAAAATCCAAATCTCTTTGATCATGTGCTGGACAACCAAAAATAGCACCCAGTCCATAGTCCATTAATACAAAGTTTGCAAAATAAACTGGAACTTTCATGCCTTCGTCTAATGGATTAATTGCAACAAGATTAGTTTTAAAACCTAGTTTTTCAGCAGAAGCAATAGATTCTTCAGTAGTGCCTGTTTTAGAGCATTCTTTTTTAAACTCTTGAAATTTTTTGTCACTTTCATAATATTTTGCCAAATGGTGATCAATTGAAAGAGCAATAAAAGAAAAGCCAAATAAAGTGTCGGGTCTTGTTGTGTAGCACCTAATACTTTCAATAGGTTTTTTACTCTCAATTTTAAACTCAACTTCACAACCAAACGATTTCCCAATCCAATTCTTTTGCATCACCTTTACCTTGTTGGGCCAATTATCTAAGCTATCTAACCCTTGCAAAAGTTCTTCCGAGAATTTTGAGATGTTAAAAAACCATTGATTTAACTTCTTTCTTTCAACTATAGCTCCAGACCGCCAACCTTTACCGTCAACAACCTGTTCATTAGCAAGAACAGTTTGATCAATTGGATCCCAGTTAACATAATTTTCTTTTCTATAAACCAACCCTTTGTCATAGAGATCTAAAAAAAATTCTTGTTGGTGCTTATAATAATCAGCAGAACAAGTTGAGATTTCTTTATCCCAATCAATTGACAGCCCAAGTTTTTTAAGCTGTGACCTCATAGTTTTAATATTTGATTCAGTCCAGGTCTTAGGGTCTAGGTTGTTTTGTCTTGCAGCATTTTCAGCTGGCATACCAAATGAGTCCCATCCCATAGGGTGTAAAACATTATAGCCTTGCAGTGCTTTAAAGCGTGCTAGCACATCACCGATTGTATAATTTCTAACATGGCCCATGTGAATTTTACCTGATGGGTAAGGAAACATCTCTAAACAGTAAAATTTTTTTTTACTTTTATCAACTTTTGTTGAAAAAGATTTTTCTTTTTCCCAAAGTTTTTGCCACCTCTCTTCTACTATTTTGAAATTATATCTATCCACGAAAATTTAATTTTATATCTTAAAATTTACTTTTTTGTGCACCATCGTAGGGTTTAAAGTTTTTTGATTTTTTTTCAGACGCATAAACTGCTGCTGTTTTTAAGATTTTTGTTTTTAATTCGGTACTAATATTACCCTGTTTTTCAGAGGTCACGCAATTAGATCCCGATAAACACTTTTTATTAAAAACTTTAATATCCAGTGCATCAGACCTTATTTCATTTGTCAAAAATCTAATTGAAATTTTAATACTCTCATTTGAACTTTCATCAGTTGAGTACCAATCTGTAATTATAACACCTCCACTATAGTTAACAGAGGCCAAGGGCATAAAATCTATAGTATCAAGTGATGCTCTCCATAACTCATTAGAGCTCGCAAATTCAAAAACCCCTCCACGTGACTTACTCATGCTATTTGAAAGTCTAAACCCACGCCCTTCTTCCAAGTTTTTTTTAACTCTAAGTTTGGGATCTTCAGGATATTTTCTGGCATCAGCACCTGGAAGTTTACCACCACATGAATTTAAAAACGTAACAGTTAACAGTGTAATAAAAATAATTTTTAGAGTTTTAAAAGAAATCATAATAAAATTTGTTGTTAATTTAATAGTTTTATACAATATATTATGGAAATTGCTAAAAATATAAGAAAATAGCCATTTTTTTAGTGATGTAAAAATACAACACTTATAATAATTTTTAATAAATAATGCTCATTTGTACAATAAATACAGCTCAAATTGATACACATTCAGTGTTTATTATTAATAATAAAAAACAAAATAAGTAATTTTATAATAAGTAAAAGATAAATAAAACGTTAACTTTTACCAAAAAAAAATTATTAACGACAATAACAATAACAATAACAATAAATAAAGGAAAAATATGAATAACTTTAAAAAAATAGGTATGACTGCTTTAGCAGCTTCACTTGTTTCTACATCAGTATTTGCTGGTGAGTTAGCAGTGACTGGTTCAGCGGCAATGAACTACGAAAACTACAAAGCTGACAAAGCTGGTGGAACAGCTTCATCTGGTACTAAAGCATTTTCAATGGGGAACCAAATTACATTTAAGGGTTCAGGTGAATTAGATAACGGTTTAACTGTTAGCTTGTCTTTTGTATTAGACCAAAATGACGATTCAACAGCTTCATCTTCAGCTTATTCTGGAGGACCTTTCGATAGTCACTCAGTGTCAATTGCTTCTGATACTTTTGGAACTCTTAAGTTACATGGTGAAGGTGGAGACTCTGCACAAAATGCAGTAGGTGACACAGCAGCTGGAAATATCTGGGATCTTTGGGATAAAAGAAATGGTAAAAGCTCTAAGCTAAAAGAATCAAGAGCTGGAGATAACATTTTCCATTACACATTACCAACAATGGTTGACGGTTTAGCTGTATCAACTTCATACACACCAGCAACTGGTGAAGATGAAAGTGATAATGCTTACGCTTTAACCTATACTGGTGTTGAAGGTTTAACAGTTAACTATGGTGTTGGTTCAAGTGATGGACAAACTGCCGGTGCTGGTGATACAACTAAAAATGCAGATACAACATCTATCAAGCTAGCTTATGCTTATGGTCCAGTAACACTTGCTTACTCAGATCATGAACATGATAGTAATACAGCTACTGCTGACCAAGACGTAACAGCTTTCAAACTGTCTTACACAGTGTCTGATGCGATCTCAGTCTCATACGCAGAAGAAGAGATGGAATCTGGAACAGCTGCCGACCAAGATGCAAAGTATTCTAAAATTTCAGCGTCTTACACTGCTGGTGGAATGACTTTATCTGGTAATATGTCAGAAATGGAAAATGGTGACTATTCTACTGCTGCTTCTGCTGATGAAGAATATGTTGGTTTAAGCGTATCATTTGCATTCTAATTAATTTAGAACACAAATTAATAAAGGGCCCCTTTTTAGGGGCCTTTTTTTTTTTCAAAAAAAGAAATACCAGCAAAGCCAAGACAGTTAGTAAGAGCTAGTTTTTTTAAATTATTATTTGAGATGCCACCAAGTGCAACGAGTGGCTTGTTACTAAAAAGAGAGAGTGATTTAAATTTATTAATGCCTAAATAATTTATATTTTTTTTAAATATAGAAGATAAAAAAATAGAATCAACACCCTGTAATTCTTTAGTTCTAATCTCATAAATATTATGAGCCGAACCCAAGATGATAAAATGTTTTTTAATAGAATAAGAAAGGTGTTTTTTATCTTTATTAAATGAGGGAATATATGCACCATCTAAATTAAGTTTTATGGCTAATTTTATATTATTAGAAATTAAAAATTTTTTCTTTTTTTTCTTACAGTAATTTTTTATAGTTAAAATTAATTTTTTATCAATTTTTTGATCATAATTTCTAAATATTATGATTGTTTTTTTGTCCTGTTTATCTATGTGACTTTGGTCAAATTTATTTATAAAGTAATATTTATTCAAAATTTTATTATGCATAACACTGTTAAAAATTTAATTTATATAGAAGAGCTTATTAAATTCAAAGCAAATCAAGAAAAATTACCTACAATTATAGCTGTATCGAAAACTTTTCCTATTGAAAACATTTTACCATTGATAGAGCATGGTCACCTACATTATGGAGAAAATAAGGTTCAGGAAGCACTAGATAAATGGAGTGATATTAAACTTAAAACCAACACCATTAAGCTACACTTGATTGGCAAGCTTCAAACGAATAAAGTTAAATTTGCATTGAGAATATTTGACTATATTCATTCTCTAGATAATGAAAAATTAGCAACTAAAATTTCAGTAGAACAGCTAAAACAAGAAAAAAAACCCAAGATATTTATTCAAGTTAATATAGGTAATGAAAAACAAAAATCTGGGATAATTAAAGATAATTTGGTGAATTTTTATAATTATTGTAAAAAATTGGATTTAGATATTGTTGGTACAATGTGTATTCCACCAAACGAAGGTAATACAAAAAAATATTTCTTCGAAATGAATGTAATAAACCAAGAATTAAATTTTAAAGATTTAAGCATGGGTATGTCAGAAGATTACCTAGAGGCAATTAAAAATAATGCAACATACGTTAGAGTTGGTTCAAAAATATTTGGTAGCAGAAGCTAGCCTATTTTAATTTTAGTTTTTTTATCTATTAATTTTAACAATATCTCAAATTCTTTTTTTTTTAAGGCAATGCACCCTGTGGTTGGCTTATAATTATATGTTAAATGTATAAATATAGCACTCCCTTTTCTTGGAATTTTTCTTTCATTATGACTAATTGAAATTATGTAATCATATTTATGATCTTTTCTATATAGGCTTTCTTCAAGATTTGTATTATGTGTTTTAATTTCTTCATTATATTTTTTATGGTACGAATCATCACACCAAGCCATATTTTTTTTTATAATTTTTTTATCTAGCTTACACTCTGGCATGCTCACTCGATCTTTTCTGAAATATAATTTTCTTAAACTGAACACCCCCTTAGGAGTTGAATAGTCACCCTCTTTTTTGTTAGAATTTAATCCTTTTTTCCCAACACAGCATCTCAATTTAAAACTGTCAATTATAAGAGTGTTTTTATTTGTTACATGAATTATCATAGGAAATATAAAATATGATTATGCAAAATGTTTTTATTATAAATTTTAACTCATTATATGAAGTCCTAGAGGAGATAAAAGAAAATTTATCTTTTAAAATTATCAAATTTGAAAATGAAGAGGATTTAGAAAAAACCATTGATTTAGATATAATAAATTGTTTAATAATTTCAAAAACTAAACATAAATTATTACTAAATAAAAATATAACTAATAAAAATTTCCTAGATCTTAATGATGTACCCTCATCTCTAAAAAAACTACTAGAACTAATTAATATTAAATTAATCAAATTAAAATTTAACTACCAGTCCAAAATTATCATTAATGGTTACGAATTAAACTTAAATTCTAAATTTTTTTCTAAAAATAGTTTAAAGTTAAAGTTAACCGAAAAAGAAATTGAAATTATTTTGTATCTAAATAATACAAAAATTAAACATGATGTTGCAGATTTACAAAAAAATATATGGGGATATTCAGCAAACATGGAAACCCACACTGTAGAAACGCATATTTATAGATTAAGAAAAAAAATAAGTAATTTATTTAAGGATGAAAATTTTATATTGAGTCATAAAAGTGGCTATTTTATTCTGTAAAATAACTCAATCTAGTCTGGCACCAACTTTTTGGATTATTTTTGAAGACATTTCGGTTCCCTTTTCAAGACATTTTTTTGTTGAGCTATTACAAATAAACCCATGGAGAAAACCAGCTGCAAAGAGGTCTCCAGCACCTGTTAAATCTACAATTTTTAAATTAGGCTTACTTTGACATTCTATAATTTCTTGACTTTCAATTGCAACACTTCCTTTTTCGCCACGTGTGATAATTAAAAGTTTTCCTAATTTTTTTCCAAATTCAATAACATCTTCAAAGTTTTTAGCATCAATTAACGATCTAATTTCTTGCTCATTAGCAAAAATGATATCTAGCTTGTTTCTAACTAAATTTAAAAAATCATTTTTATGTCTTTCTACACAAAACTGATCTGATAAGGACATTGCTTTAATATTAGAGAGTGACATTGCTTTATCAAACGCTAATTTTGGATCACCTTCATCCCATAAGTAACCTTCTAAAAATATTATCTCACTTTCTTTTACAGACCTTTCATCAATATCTTTTTCACTAATTTTCCCAGCTATGCCTAAAAAAGTTACCATCGTTCTTTCAGCATCCGGTGTGATTAAAATTAAACAAGTGCCAGTTGGTGAAACTTCCTTTTTTTTATTATAAAGATATTTAACATTCTCTTTAATTAAGCCTTCTTCATATTTATGACCAAGGTTATCAGCATTAATTTTACCAATGAAACCAACATCATTATTCAATTGAGATAGACCAACAATAGAATTTGCAACAGATCCACCAGAAATAGTTTCTTCAATTTTTAAAGTAGATAAAAGTTTCTTGAATTCATTTTCATCAACTAGTTTCATAGTACTTTTAGTTAACTTATTTTCTACTAAATATTGATCATTTACTTTACATATAACATCAACTATTGCGTTCCCTATTCCTAAAATTTTCATATTAAGCTTTTTTTATTTTAACAGGACTTTTTCGATTAGGATAACAAGTCGTGCAAATTTTACAAGTCAAACCATAACATTCCCTAGCTTTACAAAATTCTCTTCCATAATAAATTATTTGTAAATGTAATTTGCTCCATGTTTTTTCAGGGAATATTCTTTTTAAATCCTTTTCAGTTTGAATAACATTT
>Ga0209383_1002601_pt1 | contig 10486 bp, 8 predicted proteins | sample CoawatmetaG02DNA_FD_187510 | JGI IMG/M metagenome (GOLD analysis project Ga0209383, IMG submission 187510) | Marine microbial communities from the West Antarctic Peninsula - Coastal water metaG029-DNA (SPAdes) (version 2) | ecosystem: Environmental > Aquatic > Marine > Coastal ... | reverse complement strand
TTTCCAATGCGACCATGCCAGATGCTGGTCTGTTGGGTTTGGCTTTGTTTTGTTTAAGACCCACAACCTTTGTACTTGTTGTCAAGGTATCACCAACAAAAACTGGTTTTCTAAACACCAAACCTCGGTAGAAAAGATTGCCCATAACCCTTTGAGATGGGATCGTAGTTTGACCAATCGCCAGATTGCAAACTAATGAAGGATTTACTAAAGCCCGCTCTTCACCTGTCACTTTTTGACTTAAAACATGATCGAGTGGCAGGCGCAATCTATCACCAAATATTGCCTGATGAATGGCAGTGTGGCCTTCCGTTATGGTGACTGAAGGCACCTCACTATAATCGTTACCCACCGCAAAATCTTCAAACCAGGGTGCATCGAACATTACTGTGACCTACCTCTGGCACTGATCGGCCAGATTTCAGTCACCATACCTTGCCGATAAGGATAGTAATAATCATATAAATTCACCGTCGGATCGCAGTGAGGTGTAATAACCGATAATCGATCACCGAGGTTGATCTGCCTCGAAGAATTGTTGAGCTGAATAATGCCGTGCTCGTCTCCACCGAAATGGTAAGTAGCACCTTCGACATCTCTAAACTCCGGGTAGCCCGTGTCCGTTGCAAGACATTTTATCCCGGCATCGACCGTGATCAAACGTTCCTGCGGCTTGCTAATCGCAGTAACAAGACTGAATAAGGACGGCTCAAAATCAACAAATGTCTCCGTTCCCTGACCACCGATGTCTCGATACTCAACGTCCATAAACGCGTAGGAGCCCGCCTGCAGATCTGTTAGCGCACCCAACTCTGCGTCGATATCATAAGTACCTGTGCCGCCTCCACTGAATACGGGCACCTGTATGCCATTAGACTCAAGTAGCTCTTTTGTCTCAATACCTTTGGAGATTAGATGCAGATACTTATCCCGTCGTTTTTCAAACCCCTGCACATGCATGCAGTTACCAATGTACATCTGCAATCCATTAAACGTCAGGTTTGGACACGCTTCACCAATGTGCCGTACAAGTTCAAGTGCTTTTTGGCCAGGTTCAATGCCCGTTCGACCCATGCCCGGATCTAAATCCACAAGAACACCGATGTTTAGCTTCATCTCACCTGCGAGCTCACTAATTCGGTCAGCGCCTTGAATATAATCAACGACAATTTCGACCTCTGACGATTTTTGAGACATTGCAAGCAGTCGTAAAATCTTGTCGTCCGTGACGACCGGCGATGTAATTAATATTTTCGTTATTCCACCGGCCAACATAACTTCAGCTTCACTGATGGTTGCGCAACAAACGCCGATTGCACCCGCCGCGATTTGTTTTCGGGCGATGATGGGAGATTTGTGCATTTTTGTGTGGCATCTCAGACCTAACCCAGCGGCGTTTAGGTGAGACTGCATTTTCGCAATGTTTGCGTCGAAAATATCCAAATCGATGGTTAGTGCCGGTGTCGGCAATTGATCGATCGAAATAGGTTCGTCAAGAATGATGGGTTCGATCTGTAGATCGGAAATTCTTGCTTGTTGAAAATCTGAAAATGTTGGCATGATCACCACAGGACAAATAGTAGGGTATCTAAGTGTACCTCAATCGCAGTCATTGTTGGTGCAATCTGGATCCTTCTCGACCTGCAAGGTGACATGATGGATATTGTACTGACGACCTAATTCTCGGCCAATTTTGCTATAGCCCTCTTCTGAATCCCAAAGTGTATTCTGCGGCATAATAAGATGTGCAGTTAAGCTATTTTCATGGGTGCTCATCGCCCAAATATGAAGATCATGCACTTCTGTTACACCGTCAATAGACAACAGGTATTGCTTCACAGATTCCCGTTCAACCCCCTGTGGTACGGCGTCCAATATCAAGTTGGTAGAATCTTTCAGCAACCCCCACGTCCCGCCTATAATCACTACAACGATCAGTAATCCTAAAAGCGGATCCATCCACTGCCAATCGGTGAAGTAAATGATGATTGCGCCTATAACAACGCCGACAGAAATCAATGCGTCATAAGCAAGATGAAGATACGCACCGCGTAAATTCAAATCATCTTTACTGCCTTTCATGAAAAGCATCGCTGTGCCTGCATTTACGAATATTCCAATACTCGCTACGATCATGACAGGAACAGAATTAACAATGGACTGTTCGAAAAATTTTTGGATTGATTCATAGCCAATGTAACCTGCCGCCAATATAAGCACGATCGAATTTATCAACGCCGCAAGAATAGTCGTTCGACGAAACCCAAAACTGTAGGTGTCACTCGTTTTTCGCGTAGCAAGGTAAGCAGCTCCCCAAGCCAACAATAGGCCAAGAACATCAGAGAGATTATGACCAGCATCGGCTAAAAGACTGACAGAATTTGCCAGTAATCCATAGATTGCTTCAACGACCGTGAAGCCTAGATTGGCTGCAACCGCAATCATGAAACTGATATTGACGTTCTTAAAATCTACAGCGCTGTGATCATGGTGGTGGCCATGGCCATGAGAGTGATCGTGAGCATGATGGGCGTCATGTTCAGTCTTTTTTTCCGAATGGGATTGAGTATTCATGCGCGTAAGGATAGCCCTTTTAGTAGCTTCAATGTCAACCACAGCATTAGCATGCTTTGAAAAACGTCGGTCATTGCTAACATTTAGACAGAACTCATTGATAACACTCAAGCAAGGCAGCCTCGACGTACTCGCCAATCGCCAAGCTCGAGGTTAACCCTGGAGACTCAATGCCAAACAATTGAACGAACCCGCCTATACCGTGCGTCTCACTCGTCTGAATTTCGAAATCTCTGACGGGATCACCCGGGCCCTGTAACTTAGGACGAATACCGACATAGCCAGGGTTCAGCAAATTCGCATCGAGGCTTGGGAAGTAACGTCTAATCGCTTCAACATAGTCAGCCTTGCGCGAGATATTAACGCCATAATCTTCAGCGTCGAGATACTCGACATCGGGACCGAATTTCAATTGCCCACCAAGGTCAATCGTCGCGTGCACGCCCAGCCCCGCGCCTGTTTTTTCAGGCACGGGGTAGATCAAGTGAGAAAAAGGGTTTTTACCTGCGTATACAAAATAATTACCCTTGCAAAGATAGAGAGGCGGTATCTGATCGGGCTTCAGGAAATCACAGCGCTCAGAGATTCTCTGCGCGCCTAAGCCCGCAGAATTAACCAGCACTCGCGTGGTGAACTCGTATTTTTCGCCGTCAATTTCACAACTGACAAGAAAATTATCACCGCGTTTCGAAATTGAAACCACCTTCGTTTGCAGAACAAGCTGGCCATTTTCATTACTCATATCCGCTAGATAAGTGGCCATTAGTTCGTGGCTACTGACGATGCCTGTGGAGGGTGAAAAAAGCGCGGCAGTCGCGCTCGCGGCAGGCTCGCGCTTGCTAATTTTTGATGCGGACCACCTTTGCAGGTCGACAACCCCATTCTTCTTCGCCGTATCATCAATACCATCAAGGATTTCTTCTTCACTTGTTTCAGTCGCGACGATCAATTTACCGCAGCGTCTATGGGCAATCCCGCGTTGCGCACAATACTCATAGAGAAGTTCTTTACCCCTAAGACAAAGGCGAGATTTAAGAGAATCCTGTTTGTAATAGATTCCCGCGTGAATCACTTCACTGTTTCGACTGCTGACGCCTTGACCAAAAGCAGTTTCCTGTTCCAGAACAAACAATTCACTACTGTGAACCGCAAGTCTGCGCGCGATAGCAAGCCCGACGACGCCGCCACCAATAACGCAAGTATCAACATGATCCATTAAATTCTTTTAACTCCCGTTTCTAAAAGTTCTGTATTTTAAATAAGCCACATTAACGGCTAACAAATAAACGCGTCAAACAACGTTTATGAAGCAACGGCCTAACGCGGATAACTCAACCTTATGACAGTACGAAGTGATTAGTACAACTAATCTATCTAACAGATTTTATCATTTCAAAACGACCGCCAGTGTTCGTACCATCAGAGCTCACGAACATACTGAAAAGCTAGCATAGCCGTCGCGCCAATCACAACCACGTGCAGGAGCTACAATGAAACCCATTAACAATGCCGATTTCGGTAAGACCGTAGATGATTATCTCACGCACCGAGCAGGATTCCCAAAGTCACTGTTCGAAAAACTACAATCGCAGGGTATTGGCTTAAGAAATCAGAGAATCACCGACCTTGGCACGGGGACAGGAAGTTTAGCGCTAGGTTTCGCCGCCAGTGGAAGTCAGGTAACGGGTATCGATCCTTCGGCGTCTATGCTCGATGCCGCACGAAAGGTTGCCGTTCATGCAAATTTAGCCGTTCAATTTCAGCTCGCTTCAGCCGAACAGACTCAGCTCCTAGCAAAGAGTATGGACATTGTGGCAGCGGACAGTGTTGGCATTGGTTTAATCGACCGGCCGCATGCAAGGAGATCGCGCGTATACTTAAACCAAGCGGGAAAATCGTCGTTGCCTATTATGATTGGCTACCTTTACGGGAAAACCTCGTCAGGCAAACCGAACAGCTTATCGAAAAGTTTAACCCGCAATGGAAAGGTGGCAACCAATTGGGTATCCACCCACAAATATTCGGGGACTTAGGCGAAGCCGGTTTTAACAATATAGAGTCACTAACGTACGATGAACCGGCACAATACACTCACGAAGGGTGGCGGGGTCGAATTAGAGCGAGTGCCGGCGTTGGCGCAACAATGGATCAGGCAACCTTGTCAGCATTTGACGCGGAGCTAAAACAACGCTTGGAAGAAATTTCGCCAGATGACAAGCTTCTGATTCCGCACCGGGTGTTTATCCTCATCGCTTCCCCCCCTTGCTGATCGAATTGGATCTAGGCATCTGTTAGGATTCACACTTTTAACTGCATGCAGGTAAGCACACCCAATATGGGCGAACATCGCACAGAAACCCGCAAATTACTCATTATCAGCGGCGTCACAGATCTGGTGCTCGGCGTACTTAAAGTACTGGCCGGCATCTTCTCGAACTCCTACGCATTGTTAGTAGATGGCATTCACAGCCTGAGCGATTTGGCGACGGATGTGATGGTATGGATTTTCAACGATATCGGCTCCACTAAACCCGATGACGACCATCCCTATGGACATGCCAAATTTGAAACCTTTGGCACCCTGATTCTCGGACTCATTCTTCTGATTGTGGCAATATTTATTGTCCAAGATACGGTCACTCGGCTTTTCACACTGGAACAATATGAGACGCCAACTTGGCCAGGTTTGCTGGTTGCTCTAATCTCTATTGCAGGTAAAGAGTGGCTATATCAAATCACCGCCCGTCTAGGTAAGAAAACGAATTCACGGTTGCTACAGGCAAACGCATGGCACCATCGGACAGACGCCTTGTCGTCAATTTTGGTTTTCATTGGAATTGGAGCAGCACTCGTCGGCTATCCGTGGCTTGAACTCGTTGCCGCTATTGGCGTTGCCGCAATGATCGCCTTGATCGGTTGGACACTATCAAAGCAAAGTCTTGCCGAGTTAGTGGATACGTCACTATCGAACACTTACATTGATGACATTCGCGCAAAAATCAGTGACATCGAAGGCGTCAAAGGTGTTCACAGTATTCGAACACGTAGAATGGGACCCGATGCACTGATCGACATCCATCTTCAGGTCGATTCCTCCATTAGCGTCTCTGAGGGTCATCACATTGGTGACTGGGTTGCACTACAACTCCACGAAAGCTTTCCAGACATCAAAGATATTATTGTTCACATTGACCCTGAGGATGATGAAGAGCTCGGCACAACTAACCTTGATGCGATTGCGCCACTAAGAAAAGAAGCTCAACGGCAATTAAACGAATGCTGGAATGAGGATATGCTGGGTATCGAAATACTCAAAATCAATCTTCACTACCTCGAGAACAAGATTGACGTTGAACTCTTTTTACCGAGGGACGTCGCGTCCACTCAGGATATTAATGAGCTGCGCAATCGTCTTGAAAACAGTACCTCTTCACTCGCGTGGCTCAAAGGTATACGGATTTGGCTAAGCTAAGAAGCAATAACAATGACTATTCAGGTCTGGTCAGTTACTAGGGCAAGGTCCTGACTGAACGAGATGCCTACCATACGATAGACTGAATACGAAAGATTGAGCGATTAGCATTGAACAATTTATGTTGAACGATTCACATTGAACGATTCACATTGAACGATCCACATTAAAAACAAGATGACAATACATCACGTCAAACAAGCTATCTCAAAATGACAGCGAGAATTGTTTTTCTGCCTGCGTTGATTTGTCGTCAGTACCGCGTTCATCAATCTTGTCAAACCAGAATCGACTGCTTCGTACAATGGGTTGTGACGGTGACTCTTGCTGAAGCATATCAAGCAACAATCGACAAACAATTCGGCCATCCTGCTTTTTATGACGTGAACGAACCATTCCCTTGGCAAAACGCATTGCCAACTCTGATCTGTCAGCGATCGGCGAAACCGACCCGGAGGAGCAAACGACGGATTCAGACGACATTTTAGACGATGTCTTAGAAAACTTTTCAGAAGCCTTTTTAGAAGACTTTTTAGAAGATAAGGTTAGATTGCAAGCATGCTTGTCTAACGTGCCATTGATCTGTTCTTGGCTAAGCGCTTCTTGACTAAGCTGTTCTTGACTAAGCTGTTCTTGACTAAATCGCTCACGTGAATACGATCCCAACTGCGTCTGAGACTGCATACTAGCGGCATGGTCGTATTGGCTAGAAGCCCGACTCAATGGCGAAAAAAAAGTTACAGGGGTGTTCATACTCATCTCAATCTCCTCCGGTTAGTTAACCCGCTAATCGATCTAAATTTGTTACCTTGACCCATAAACTACTGGATAAAGGTACAGTACCAATTAACTGTACCTTTGTACAGTAGTTACTGCAACTTTGCTACGAACTCAAGCTTGTCACCCGCAAGAGTGACGTCCACTTGCTGACCAGGTATAAACTCCCCTGCTAACAAAGCTTGCGCAAGCGGGTTTTCAACATAACGTTGAATCGCACGTTTTAGAGGTCGCGCGCCATAAACAGGGTCATAGCCCGCGTCAACCAAATAACCAACTGCAGCCTCATCAAACTCAATACAGATATCGTTGTCTTTCAGCCTCGATTGCAATATTTGAAGCTGAATTCTTGCGATACCCTGAATCTGATCCTTTTCCAGTGGATGGAAAACAATCGAATCATCGACTCTATTTAGAAACTCGGGTCGGAAGTGTTGGCTGACTACACCCATCACAGCCTCTTTCATCTGCTCATAATTTGCTTCGCCAGCCATCGTTTGAATCAAGTCTGAACCAAGGTTAGAGGTCATCACGAGCACTGTATTCTTAAAGTCCACGGTACGACCATGGCCGTCCGTGAGTCGCCCATCGTCAAGTACCTGCAGGAGAATATTGAAAACATCAGGATGCGCTTTTTCAACTTCGTCCAGAAGGATTACCGAATAGGGTTTGCGACGGACCAGTTCCGTCAAATAACCACCCTCTTCGTAACCAACATAGCCAGGGGGCGCACCAATCAAGCGTGCGACTGAGTGCTTCTCCATAAATTCAGACATGTCGATTCTGATCAAGGCATCCTCTGTATCAAACAAGAATCTTGCTAATGCTTTACAAAGTTCAGTTTTACCCACGCCCGTTGGACCGAGAAAGAGAAACGAACCATTAGGTCTGTTCGGGTCTGAAATACCGGCTCTTGATCGTCGCACGGCATTTGAAACGGTGTTGACTGCTTCATGTTGACCCACAACTTGCTTATGCAGCTCGTCTTCTAAGTGCAGTAATTTATCTTTTTCGCCCTCTAACATTTTGGCTACCGGTATACCGGTCCATTTAGAAACCACCTCGGCAATTTCCTCATCCGTAACGCGGTTTCTGAGCAACCTCATTTCCATCATGTCAGCGTCGCCGGCCACCTCGAGCTGCTTTTCCAGCTTTGGAATATCGCCGTACTGCAACTCTGACATTCGCGTCAAATCGCCCGCGCGGCGAGCAACCTCGAAATTGGCTTTAGCCGCCTCTAGATCTTCTTTGATTTGCTGTGCACCGTGCAATGCAGCTTTCTCAGCGTTCCAGATCTCTTCAAGATCAGAAAACGCCTTGCTGAGTTCTGCAATGGTTTCATTAAGTACCTTCAGACGTTGGATAGACCCTTCATCAGTTTCATTTTTTAAGGCTTCGCGCTCTATTTTTAGTTGAATCAAACGTCGCTCTAGCCTGTCCATCTCTTCGGGTTTAGAGTCCATTTCCATTCTGATCAGACTGGCTGACTCATCAATCAAATCGATCGCCTTATCGGGCAACTGTCGATCGGTAATGTAACGATGCGATAATTTCGCCGCTGCGATGATTGCAGGGTCAGTAATGTCGACACCATGATGAATCTCATAGCGTTCTTTCAAACCACGCAAAATGGCAATGGTGTCTTCAACGGTGGGCTCACCAACTTGAACTTTCTGGAAGCGGCGCTCTAGCGCAGCATCCGCCTCAACATATTGACGATACTCATCCAACGTCGTTGCACCGACACAGTGAAGCTCGCCGCGTGCCAATGCTGGCTTCAGCATATTACCGGCATCCATTGCACCTTCGGCTTTACCGGCGCCTACCATTGTGTGTAACTCGTCGATAAAGAGAATGACACTACCCTCTTCTTTCGACAATTCGTTCAAAACTGCCTTCAGCCGTTCCTCGAACTCGCCACGGAACTTTGCGCCCGCAATAAGCGATCCCATATCCAAACTAAGAATTTTCTTGTTCTTCAGACCTTCTGGAACTTCTCCGTTAATAATACGCTGTGCCAGACCTTCAACGATCGCGGTCTTACCAACGCCCGGTTCACCGATCAATACGGGGTTATTTTTTGTACGTCGTTGCAGAACTTGAATCGTACGTCGAATTTCATCGTCGCGGCCAATGACAGGATCAAGCTTGCCTTGTTCAGCTTTCTCGGTCAGGTTGACTGTGTACTTGTCTAACGCTTGACGCGTGTCTTCTGCATTCGCGTCATTTACATTGTCACCGCCTCGCACCTGATCGATAACGCGCGTTAGCGCTTGTTTGGTCACACCGTGCTGGGTGAATAATTTCTCAAGCGCCGCACCATTTTTTACTGCTGAGAGCATGACCAGTTCACTGGAAATAAATTGATCGTCACGTTGCTGAGCTTCCTTATCAACAAGATTCAGCAGCTTGGCTAATTCCGGCGACATCTGAATATCACCTTGGCTATCAACAACACGAGGCAGATCATCAATGAGACGACTTAAGTCTTCATCAAACTTACCCACATCAACGCCCATTTGCGCGAGAATAGGTCGAGTAGAACCACCTTGTTGGTTTAACAAAGCTGAAATTAGATGCAAAGGTGTTAAGGCGTTGTGATCCTTACCCGCGGCAATAGACTGTGCGTCTGAAAGAGCACTTTGTAGTTTGCTTGTAAAACGATCCATTCTCATTTGTATTTCCTCAGTCAACCACTCGGTGGCGCTTTCATCTCGATTAACGTCTGTTAAATACTGATGTACTCAACAATTCTCAGGCTTGCTGGTATTGTGGGGGTGTTCGGCAGCTATTCAAGAGCACAATTAAATATCAAGCTTGAATGGTTTTTGGGATGACACTCTATTACTCTAGCACCGTTTATCGGCATGCAGCTTGGACCGATACCGAATAGATTTAGATCGTACATTAAACCAACAGATACACTTCGCAGTTTGCCAATGTAGATTGCTGCTCGTAGAGACTTACGGGCCAGTTGTCGCTATTTCCTACCCATACATAAGAACTTTAAAAGGTGCATAAGGTTGTCTAGGACGAGTCAAAGTCATGCCTACAACAAAACAAAGCGTGCGGCTATAGACCCTTTATTGGAAGCTGTCGGTGGTCCAAAAGCAGTCCCAATTGCAGCGTTGCACAATAAATCGGTTTTTCGGCGTGCAAGCACTGAGGCTCTGAAACCGTTATGTTGACAGTAATCGGCGCAGGCATGGTATGGCACGGCGTAATTGTAGATAATTACCTAATATGAAAGTTTACATAACACCTGACGGCGCTCGCACCTTACGTGATGAATTAACTCACATTTGGAAGGTCATGCGCCCCGAGACAACCAAAATTGTGTCCGCTGCTGCGGCGCTAGGCGATCGCTCGGAGAATGCTGACTATATATATGGCAAAAAGCGCTTACGAGAAATTGATAAGCGAATCAGATATCTCACCAAGCGTCTCGACAACCTAGAGATTGTCGATCGAAAACCGCCCGACCAGAAAGCGGTTTATTTTGGCGCTTGGATTAAACTTGAAGATGAAAACGGTTCGCCAAAAGAAATAAGAATTGTTGGTGCTGACGAATTCGATTTAGCCCGAGGGTGGATCAGTCTTGACTCGCCAGTATCCAAAGCTCTGCTGGGTAAACGCAAAGGCGACGATGTTGTAATTAACACG
>Ga0209383_1002590_pt1 | contig 10514 bp, 18 predicted proteins | sample CoawatmetaG02DNA_FD_187510 | JGI IMG/M metagenome (GOLD analysis project Ga0209383, IMG submission 187510) | Marine microbial communities from the West Antarctic Peninsula - Coastal water metaG029-DNA (SPAdes) (version 2) | ecosystem: Environmental > Aquatic > Marine > Coastal ... | reverse complement strand
CCAATTTCTTCTAACCGTAAATCATTTGTATATACACTTGCCATTTTTATATCCTATGCTGCAACGTCCGCCCAAGACGGCGTTTGCGAAGGGGTGACCCCCGTAAAATTTGACGCTTGAGACGGTATAATTAACCCCCAAGGCTGTTCGAGTTTGCCTACGACTGCGGTACATGACAATCCAGTTACCGGTACATTAGCGTTTCCAACGGTTGCTGTCGATGCTCCATTAACAACAGCAGTCATCGTCACCATTGTATTAGTGGTAAAGAAACTGCCCAGTGCGGTTGTGCCAGCAACTCCGGTTACGGAGACATTAGCAAAACCTGTAACTGTAACGGCGCCAACAGATGCCGTAGCTGCACCTGGCCCAGTAACCGTGACATTACCTTCACTAGAAACCGTGGATGCACCAACGGATCCAGTTGCAGTAATGGAATAGGCAACATTGGTATTCCAAGTGCCTGTGTTCCACCCTTGGATGGAACTGTTCCATCCTTGAAAGGCTGCAACCGGATCGGCCATTAGGCTATCCGGATGATCGCGTTAGATGCATCAGCAGTAGGGAAAATAATAGTGAAGTCCCCAGAACTGGCCGCTTTGTCCGCACCAAAATCTAATACGCAAACCGTTGGATCGCCCGTAGCCACTTCATTAAATATCAAAGCGCCTCGAACTGCCGAGATGGTTACGTTAGAAAACACCTCATCCGCGAAGTCTGTGAGTGCAGTTGTACCACTAGCGACCGGCGTAATACTGGTCAGGAAATTTCCTTTAGCTGTGTAGTTCGTGCCACTAATCTCGTTAGTAGATGTGTACGCAGTGGTTGCAGCGGTGAAAGTAGCACTGTTGTCATACAGAGCCAGCTTAAACTGGTTGCTTGCCGCCGTGAAGTTATGAACGCCCTTTAATAGTTCTACTTTGAACGAGGTGCATAAGAAGTTTCCATTAAAAGCCATTTACATTTCCTTTATATACTCGGCCAAGGTTGGCTGACCGGCATCTTTGATTGCATTATATACCGTAGTTCTGTCACTTTGGATAGCCTGTCGCATATACAGCGCAACAATTTTTTCTACGGAGTCTCGGTACTCTCTAGCTTGTTCCCGAATAGCTGGGGGAGCGTTCTCAGAAATAGCAATTATCTTATTAACACAACGTTGTGCAACTTCCTCTGGGGTAAACCCGCGGTTGTTTGTCGTCGCAACTTCAACTTTAAAGTCGTTTGACATGGTTACGGGAAAAGATGCAGTCATATATTAATCTCCTTACGTTTTAGCACGAATAAGTTGGCCTGTGCGGTACTCATCGGTTACCTCTTGAGCCTCACCGAAGTTCTTCAATCGACCAACAGCTTCGCCGAATCTTTGTGTGTACATCTGCATTATTGCAGGGTCCCCCTTCATATACAGGTACGCCTCCGACAAAGAACCGTAAAGCATCGCCATCTCTGCGTTCTCACTCAACCACGTCAGTGTAGTGTCCGCGCCAAGTGCTGAGACTGTAGCCGTAGCTCCGCTTGGACTAGCTGTAATTGTCTCACCAACCGTATAGTTGCTGCTAGGTATTACCACAATTAATGATGTGGTGTTGGGAACTGAATCTACACCACTACTTTCACCGCTCGTACCACCAGTGATAGTGTCATTCGCAGTAAACGTTCCTGTCACACTTGTAAGAGTAAGAGTGTAGCTGCTTTGAGTTAAACTCTCTGGCCGGTAGAAGTAATGAAGTTCGGAGTTAAAACTACTACTTGGAGTAGGGGCCAAGATAAGGTTATCTAAATCGTACTGCCCATAATACTTTGGAGATCCTGTTGTAGCAGGGTTAGGGTTGTAAGACTGAATGAACTCGGCGTCTTTAAAGTCTACAAAGACAGCCTCACTATTACTGTCAGTGTATGAAAGGGCAAATGGAGCTAAGAAATCACTCGGCAAAGATAAGAACTTATTAGATGCAGACATTTGACCCGCAACATTCTTGCGAAACAAACTCAGTTGAACGTTCTTTAGAATCCGCTCCTCGGTAAGTCTTATGAACAAGGGAAGGTTCGAGATAAAAGATGTCTCGTTGTTCTCAGTGTAATTTTCAATTGCAGTCTTTAACTGCGTATATGTAAAGCTCATGTTGTCACCGTTACTGCGCCCACCGCCCCAGTAGAAACTAGGTTGTTAGGGGGATTAATTCCGTTGTCTGTTGCGCCACCTACAGGATTCCAACCGTACTGTATATTTCTTTGTTCCTCTAGATCCTGTTCCGGACGTGGGTTCCTTAGAGCTTGAGGGTCTGGTCCTATACGAGGTGGAGATAGCTGCGGATGCTTGGGCTCAAACTCATCCGTACCGACTAAAGCGCCGTTCCATTCTTTCGCCATGTCTCTCAGACGGTATCTAAACCCAGACCTATCCGAAATTCCGTATGCATCTTTTCCACTAGCAAATGCCATTATGCCCTCAAGTACGATATGCTAGGCTGAAGTTTCAGAGATACACGACCCTGATCCTCATCCGACGCTCTTTGAAACTCTTCTTCATAAATAGACTTTAAGTATTGCAACCGTTCCGGCGATCTCTTCATCGCGATATAGTATGCCAGGCCAGCAACCATGCAAGGATAGAACCTAAAGGGCAGGTCAGCGGTGTTAGCAAACGCTCCAGCATCCTCAATGCGATCAACATAATAATAGATCAGTTGGTCCGTTGAATTTTCGGGCACAGTCCATAGATTAATTACGGGGCTGATTTGCCGGTCGAAGTAGAACTGGCTAGGCCGGCCTTGAGTTGTTTTGTTAGGCAGGTTTAAATACTCTCCACGGCTAATCCTATCTAGCTCAAAGTCTGTATTACCTCTACGCAAAACCACTTCTAGTATATCTGCGGAACTTTGAGTTAACGAAAAATCAACTGCGGCTGTCACCGAAGTCACAGCGCCGCTAACACTGCCCGTGATAGATTCAGTCGCAGTAAACGTTCCCACAGGATACGTTATAGCAATAGATGTGCTTGAGACGATGTTTGTTATTATAGCTGTTGCACCACTTGTGCCGCCTGTAATTGTTTCAGACACAGCAAAAGAAGCACTAGATGCTACAGTAATTGTCAGGGTTCCAACCGGATAAGATGACACAGACTGAGCCATGTTTAATACTTTTTGCTTGATAGTCCATAAGTTCAATCCGCGGTTAGTCCACTCCGCAAACATTAGGTTCAACGAACGACGTGCTGTCTTGATCTCGTAACCAGTACGAGCCTCTAAGCCACACCGCTCATAGGCTTCCTCGATGACTTCAGCTATATCAAGGTTAAATGTTCTGGTTCCAGAAGTCGTCATTTGTTACCCCTTCTTCGTTTTACGTTTAGCTGCGGAAACTCTGCGAGGTTTACCAGCAGGCTGTCCAAGCTTGGCTTTCTCTCTTACCTTACTACGTTTTTCAGCCGCTGTCATTTCTTTGCTTGTCTTCGGTGTTTTAGAGCTTACTCTTTTACTTGGCCGGCAATACGGGGTGTCTCTTTTCTCACCCTTCTTACGCCCACAAGGCTTACCAGATTTAACATCTACCCAGTCTTCCTTGAACCATCGTTTGAGAGCGGCTCCTTCTTTTGTTTTACGAACAGCCATTAGAACAAGTTCGTTTCTTTGCGGCGCGACTCTTGCACAACCCCACAACCACTTGCAATAAGACCACCGTTCTTTAACTTTTTCTTAACAGGGCGCTTGCGCTTAGAAGATTCTCCCCATTTGTCGGCGCCCACCTTTCGACACTTGGCTATGGCTCCGCTTGCGTAGGCGCTTGGGAAGACCTTGTACCTTGCTTTTACTTTTTTGTAACATGCGTCTTTGGGCATTATTTCTCCCCGAGGGCGGCTTGGAAATCTGTTGGCTCATTTGAGACCGGGACATTGTCATAGGTCGCCCTCCTTTGTAAAAAGTCCTGCCACATGGGCTGGATCATGTTGAAGTTTTGATCTACCTTATACACTACTACTGCCATTTGCGCGTTCATTGTAAACAAAGTAATCGCGCCCCAGCTTACAACACCAAGGATTATAACAGAAACAAAGTGATTAAGTTCAAATTTCATCTGTCTAGCACTTCCAACGTTTCCGCGCAGCCTTGCCTCTTTCCCCTGTCCAACCCTTGGAACGAGCGCAGAAAGACTTCTTACGGCCTTTCTCGCTTTTAGACTTTGGGTTAGGCGCAGGAGCTTTGAGTTTGCTACCTGTTGCTTTGTTGTATTTAGCGCGACCCTTTGCTGTAAGACCCGCACCCTTTTTAACAGACAGTTTCTCGCCACGTCCAACTGAGAGATTAACTTTTTTCTTATCAGCCATAGCAACCGCCCTAAAGATTATGCGTGGTAGAACATCATCAAGTCAAACTGCGGAACAACGAATGTAACAAAACAACCGTCTTTAAACAGTACACCCTCATCCGGCATAAACGGGTCGTCAGAAGCGTTGTCAGTTCCAATCGAGCGAAACTGAATTAGTTCTGTGCCTGTAACACCACCGTTCCGTAGGTTAGCTATTCCAGCGGTTCCGCCAGAATAAAAAGAAAACCCTTGCAAACGAGTGCGTCCTGCGAAGATTACACCTGCCGCATTAGCATTAATGCCAGCGGATACGTTTCCTGCGGGATTGCCAACCGCAGTTATGCTTGCAATTGTTTTAAAATAACCAGAACTGGTTGCTGTTCCAGCATTAGCGCCCGTAAGGTTTTCGGTAAGAGCCGCACCATTTACATCTGTGCCAACTATATTAAACGACTTTGAAGAATCGTTTCCTGCGGACAAAATTGTTACCTGTCGTGCAGAGGCGTTTGTAACGCTTCCGCCAGAAGCTAAAGCCCCGCCAATAACCAAGGCTGCGTTGTTTCCCACTGAAGTGGCTGTTGAAATTCCGTCCGCGTCTAAAGCCACCTCATCGCTGATGATGACTGGGGTTACGTCTGATCCTGCCATTTTGGCCTCCTATAGATTACAGGCGGGGCGTTAACCCCGCCAAATTAGTTATTAGGCTGCAAAAACAAACGTGCCAGTAGTACCCGCACCAAGAGGCTGAAAGTTAAACGAGATATTCCACAGACCTGCTGTTGTGCAAGTAAAGTAGATGTACGAGCCAATGCTAAACAAGTTTGTTGTTGCGCTTGCAGGAGTATACTTCAACAAAGTTTCACCCGCAGTAGACGTATCAAACACAACTGCACTGCTGGTACGGCTTTCGATAACGCTGCCTGTTTCATAAGCATCACTACCCGCACAATCAAAGCTCAAGAAAGCAGTGCCGCCAGTAGTGTCTACGGACTGAGCGTGGACAACAACAACGCCTACTGTCGCTGCTGGCAGAGTAGTAATCTGCTGTGCGCCGCCAGTGAATGGGTTGACGTTAATTCCAGCAACATAAGTAATTGTAGCACCAGTGGCTTTAGCCGTTACAGCTAGACCGTTCAGCGCGGGGCTTGCGCCACCAGACAAGATAGACCCAAGTACCGTAAGATCGCCGCCTACAGAAGCGTTTGTACCATATGTGGAATTAGTTGTCTGAGCGCCAGTTGTGGCATTGGTTGTGATGTCTTCAAAACCGTTTTGCGAACGCACTGGTCCGCTAAAAGTAGAATTACCCATGAGAATCTCCTGTCTGGGTTAAGTCAGCCGCCCAATGCGACTGTCAGGGATGCCCAAACAGTACAATAGATTTTTACAAAAAGAAAGAGGCGATCCGAAGACCGCCCCTGACTTGGGAAACCATCTTGTAGGGTGGCTACAAGACGTACCTAACTTTATGCGCCAGGTGAGCCAAACACACAACGTGGGTCACTAAAGCCAAAGCTATAACGCTCACGAGCTTTAAATCGCATGTTGCCTGTGTCGAAGTCGGCTTCCATGTTAGTTGCAAGAGCCATCCGCTCATAGTGGATAAGACCACGAGGAGCATCGGTTAGCAGGAAGAACGCGTCCGTGTCAGTCAGGAAGTCGTTGACGGCATAACCATCAGGCAACATACCCATTGAGCGAAGTGCGTTTGTGTCGTTGTCAGAAGTTCCGACGCGGAGGTTAGAAACCATCAAACGCTCTGCAACGAATTGCAGTTGACGTGGGATAATAAGTTTCAAACCGCGTAGAGCGACTTTCAAACCACGTTCGTCAACAAAACCAGCGATGTTGATCAAAGCGTCTTCCAAGGAAGTTTCGTTCAGATCAGCAGCAGTTGATGGTTCGTTGGCGAAAGTGCCACCGTTTGTAAGCGGGTGATCAGCAGCGCAAAGTGCAACACCGTCTCCGCCAGCAGATGCACCAGCGGTGAACGCATTGTTCAGTACCGCAGCGGCCTTAACCTGCTTAGTGTGGGCCATCGAACGAGCAAGGGCGCGTGTGTAACGACTGCCGAGGCGGTCATACAAGTTGTCCTCGATTGCTTCCTCAGTAATTGAGAACGCAAGTGCGATGGTTTCGTGGTTGTACCGAGCAGTGAATGCTTCACCCGCGTCGTCGAAGTTGACGGCGGAGCCTTCCGATTTAGTCGGCGCTGCGCCGAACCCGGATAGCATAACTTCTTCCTCGAATGCTCTATCTGAGGACTCAGTACTATAGATTTCGGAGTGCTGATTTTCGTAACGATCATACTCCATTCCAAACAAGGCGTTGAGACCTGGTTCAAGCTCTTTCGCTAGTTGTGCGCGTGAAATAGCCATGTTTTAGACCTCCTTATACGCCGGTCGTAGAAACAGTACCCGCTGCAATGGAGCCAGTAGGCGCATTGAAGTGGTTGTTTATACGAACGATTAGTGGAATACCAGCAGCAGTGAAGTCAGCATTGTCGGGGTCATTTTGGACACCCATAATGCGTAGAGCCAATGTGTTGGTAGCTGCGATTGTGTTCAGATCCGCTGTAGCAGAAGACATGCCAGTAGAAGTAGATCCACTGTTGCCTGTTGCAAACGCGATGTTCGCAAATACGGCAGCACGAATTTCCGTTTCAGTGTTGGCCGCAGCCACTACGTTAGACGTAGCAATTGTGAACAACTGATTTGGGTCATCATACAAAAAGGCTTTGACAGGGAATGTAGAATCCGCGCCTGATCCAGGCCAAAAATTGCCGAAGACCGTTTCACCAGTAGTCGAAGAGACATACTCACATCCGCCGAAAACACCCACGATTGATACGTTACCACCGGCCGCAGCCTGTAGATCGTCAATCACACCACCAGCTAACGGGATAACCGCCATGCCGCTGAAGATTGGGTTGCTGTTGTCGGACGCAATTCTGTACTCAGTCATACCGGTCGAGTTGGTCGCTTGACCAATCTTACCAATGGGTTTTAGCCCAAAGGAACCATTAGAATTTGCCATTATAGCACCTCAAGTTACTCGGAGTCTCTTGGTGATCCTCCGAAAGTTACACGACTTTGCCTATTATTACTAATCGGCATCGAAGGATGTTGATCCTTCATTAAGTCCTGATCGACAGCAACCATCTGTTCTCGGGTCCGGGTCCCGTAATACGCGGCTCTTTCATTGGCGGTCTCGACAGGCATTCGACACAACATCAGTCCACCTTGTCCTATGACGCCTTGATACCTGCCATCATCGATGACTGGGGCTTCATAGTCTGGATACTCGTCTTTACGGACAGGCTCCCATCCTTCTCGTAGTTTGGCATGGACATTCATTTTGTCCTCCTCACCACGCATGGCAACTCTAATCCAACGATGCACAAAGCCTACAGGGGGCTCTGGCGCTTCAAGGTGACTGGGCGGTGCCCAGGGTTTTCTGCGCGATTCTGTTTCGCGGGATGCGCTTTTACGCGCGGTTCTTGTATCTGTCATTGCTTAATCCTTCACATACTTAGCGTACTGTTCAAGAGGGACACCGAGCTTCTTCGCTATTGCGACTTGTGAATGCGTCAGCTTGACCGACCTGCGCCCCTGTTTGGTGTTGCGGGATGCGGAGTTACCAGCGGATGCGACCTGGTTACCTCCTCCCGATTTCTTAGTCGTAAACTTCTGAGGAAATTCCGTCCGAAGCCTGCGATCAATTTCACTATAGTAGTCTTCTGTCTGCGGGTCAAACCCTTCTTCTTCCACCAACCTTCGGTGGAATGTAAACGCAGCTTGGGTCATGATCTCGTCTTCCCCAAACCATTCGTTTTTCTCGGCCCAACCTTCGGCCCTAGGATCTGCTTTTCTAGGGGCCTGTTGCACCGGTTGGCTCTGGGTCTGTTGTTGAGCAACCTGTTGACGCTCAACAGCCACCTTTTGCTGTTGATCCACTCTCTGCTTTGCCGAAGCATACTTTTGTTTGTCCACGGCGATTTGAGTGAGTTGTTCTTGAGCGGCCAGTAACCCATCAGAATCTCCCGCATCATACGAGTTTTTATACGCGTTCTTTGCGGCCTGTTCTTGATGACCCAAACGATTGCCATACTCACTGAGATACCCAGTATCCACTTGTTGGACTCGGGACTTCAGTTGGTTGTTCTCGTTTAGAAGTTGTTGCGCTACCCGTACCGCTTCTTCACGATCGCGTTCCGCATTCTTATTACGCTCAGTTAATTTCTTAATTCGTTTCTGAACGTTTTTGCTATAATCCTGTAGCTCTCCGTCGTCGCTGTCACTAGCGACGGCAACTCTTTCTTTAGAGCTACTATCATCCGAGCTACTATCAGGCGTTGAAGTGTCATCGCCCTCTGTCTCTACAATGATTTCTTGTTCTTCTTCAGACATTTAATTCTCCAATTCCTAAACGTGCTTAACGTCATCTGGTTCAAGTAGTGTTGCGATCACCTCATCGTCGTTAATGATGCGAACTTCACCACCGTCAATCTTAAAGCGGGAGCCGGAGTACCTACCTATGCAGACCCACTGGCCGGCTTCACACCAAGGTGTGGGTTCTGGGCCAAACTTGTCAGGATCTTTATAGGCAAGAGGCCCTAACCGTAAAACGTAGCTAACCACAGTAGCAACAGATTCCCGCTCACGCACCTCGTCAGGTATATAAAGACCAGATGCGGTCTTAGATTTACCTTGGTACGGCATAACAAGAATCCGCCAACCCGTTGGTTGCGGAAGTCTTTCGATTAAAGATTTGTCTATGAGTGAAGGGTCTAAGACCCTGGCGTCAACATATGCGCTCTCAACAGAGGAATCATCAGAGGCTTCCGCCTTGCGATCCTTGTTCATTTTCTGCGCGACATGGTCAGGAAGATATAATTTCTTCGACATGATCTGCGTTATTCTCCAGCAGGGCCCTGATTTCAGTCCTAGTGAAAGAGAGGCCCCGTATCTCTCCCACCATCATCTTATATGTTTCCCAATCTTTGGCATTGCCTTGGGAAAGAGACTCGGCTATTTCTAGCTCGCGTTTCTCCAACAACCTATACATATGTTTTGCGAAGTCAACAACATCCATTATAGGATGTCCCTATAAGATTCTTGTGATTCATTTGTGATTGGACCACCTTGAGACCAACTGTCACAAACATATTCCGTAGTCATTCGTTAGTCTCCTCGGTGTCGTTGTATATGTTGTCAAAGATGCGGTTAACATCCAACGTATAATCTAAATCAGACTTGGAGTAGTGTATATTCTGTGACGGACGGAAGTCAGGGGCGCCTTCCCCTGTAGCAAACCACGCCGGATGTGTGACACGAACACGGTTATTAGGCAATGCTACAATGTTACCCGTGTATTCGCCGGCATCTAACAACTCTAGCACATGGCTTTGTTTGTGCTGCGCGGGGTCGTCTGCTATTTCGCTGTCTGTGTAATCTACAGTAAACATATATTTAGCCGGATAGAACTCGCTTCCTACCTTCGCAAGCCATGGGCAAGGGGTAGCTCTGTCCATTTGATAAACAGCATGCGTATGAGAAGAACAGTCCCAAGGCTGTGCCTCATGCACGGGCATGGGTATGGGCCACTCCTCATAGGGAGTATCCGCTACCAACGCTGTTATAGGCATTCTTGCCCACATGGCGCCACCATGCACATTAGGTTCGTCCTCTAGCTCTGCTTCACAACCGGTGAAGATAACTTGAAAACTTAAACACCTGTTAGGCATGGTGGTGACAGCAATAGCCATCGCATGTAGAAACTCTCCGTGGTACGCAGTATGATTGTGTGTGTACTCACGCCGCACCCAACATTTAAAATGCGGGATGTTACTTTGTAGATATGGCATTAATAAGTTTTACCCCTATTTGGATTATCTCTTACGTCTCCACGACGTAGTTCTACCAAGCCGCCGTTAGCCATGCCTTTAGGCTTGACCCTGCCACCACGGGCATAACCCTTGGACATTACCTTGCCGCCTTTAGCCATTCCTTTGGGTTTAACCTTGCCGCCTTTAGCCATTCCTTTGGGTTTAACCATGCCGCCTTTAGCCATTCCTTTGGGTTTAACCATGCCGCCTTTAGCCATTCCTTTAGGTTTAACCATTCCACCTTTAGCCATTCCTTTGGGTTTAACCATTCCACCTTTAGCCATTCCTTTGGGTTTAACCATTCCACCTTTAGCCA
>Ga0209383_1002585_pt1 | contig 10528 bp, 10 predicted proteins | sample CoawatmetaG02DNA_FD_187510 | JGI IMG/M metagenome (GOLD analysis project Ga0209383, IMG submission 187510) | Marine microbial communities from the West Antarctic Peninsula - Coastal water metaG029-DNA (SPAdes) (version 2) | ecosystem: Environmental > Aquatic > Marine > Coastal ... | reverse complement strand
CCACTGGCTACCTTCATATCGGTGGCGCTCGTACTGCACTATTCTCCTGGGCTTACGCTCGCAGGCATGGCGGTAAATTTATATTAAGGATTGAAGATACGGATCTTGAACGCTCCACCAAAGAATCCACACAGACAATTCTTGATAGTATGGCTTGGCTAGGGCTTGATTATGATGAAGGACCTTTTTATCAAATGCAGAGATTAGATCGGTACCATGATGCCGCAGAACAATTACTACGTTCAGGAAATGCGTACTACTGCTATGCCACCAAAGAAGAATTGGCCACGTTGCGAGAACAGCAGCGTGCTGCTGGCCTCAAACCAAGATACGATGGTCGCTGGCGTGACTCTAAAAAAACACCGCCAGCGGGGATAAAACCAGTAATACGCTTCAAAAACCCCATGAGTGGTGGCGTGGCCTTCAATGATTTAGTAAAAGGCCCGATCATCATAGATAATAGCGAGCTAGATGATCTGGTGTTATTACGTGCTGATGGGGTTCCAACTTATAATTTTGGTGTAGTTTTAGATGACCTTGATATGAATATCAGCCATGTAATTCGCGGCGATGATCATGTTAATAATACCCCGCGTCAAATAAATATACTTAAAGCACTCGGTGAACCACTACCTCAATATGCACATGTTCCAACAATATTAGGAACCGATGGAGAACGTCTTTCCAAGAGACATGGGGCAGTATCAGTGATGCAATACTGTGATGAAGGTTATTTGCCTGAAGCTTTAATTAATTATTTAGTGCGACTTGGGTGGTCGCATGGTGATGAAGAAATATTCAGCCGGGATCAATTCATTAGTTGGTTTGATCTGGCCTCTGTTAATCGCTCACCGGCAAAATTTGACTCAGAAAAATTACGCTGGATCAACCAGCATTATCTTAAAACAACTGATGATTCATTCTTAGCAAATCAAATTAAGCCTTTGCTAGAGGAAAAAGGTTGCGATCTCTCAGCCGGACCAAATCTACAAAGGATAGTAAGCATCTTAAAAGAGAGGGTTATAACTACTAAAGAACTTGCTGATAAATCAGTAAGCTTCTATATGAGAATAGAACCTACAATGGAAATTAAAGAACAATATTATAACGCTGAGATAAAACCAGTAATGGAGGGTCTAATATCAAAATTTTCCAATATTTCTTGGGACCGAAAAACAATTCAGGACGAGATCAAGGGAGCTGCCACTAGTTATAATATGAAGTTCCCAAAAATAGCAATGCCATTAAGAGTCATGGTAACTGGTGAAACACAAACACCTTCTATAGATTTGGTACTGGAGCTACTTGGTAGTAAAGAGACAATTGAAAGAATGCGAAGCCAAATAGCAAATTTTCCTACCTAACCTCGGCTTTACTTTGGATCAGCGCCTCAGTATAATTTGCCTTCTTTTCCTGGGGGTATAGCTCAGCTGGGAGAGCGCTTGCATGGCATGCAAGAGGTCAGCGGTTCGATCCCGCTTATCTCCACCAATACTATATTGGATAAGTTATAATATGTTTTTTGTCCCCATCGTCTAGAGGCCTAGGACACCACCCTTTCACGGTGGGTACAGGGGTTCGAATCCCCTTGGGGACGCCATTAAAATTGGGGTCTACATTTTTTAATATATTCAGAAGACGATATATTAAATTGCCTAGAACACCAAAAATTAGTCTCACTAATTAAGTGATATGGGTAGACTTATTATTGGCCAAAAGTACTACCAAAATTTCCACCAGTAAATCTTACCGGAATTCCAAGACATGCTATCAGAATTAGCAATGTCTAAAGACTCTTGATTCTCAGAAAAACTTTTCTGCATTACACGCTTTGCGTCATCCCGCAAATCATCCATTCCCAACTCATCATAGGCTTCCACCATAATTTCTAATGCATGCTGAGTAGCAGGAGTCTGGGGAAACTGATTAAGTGTCCATTGCGCGCGATTTATTGCGGCTACATAAGCTCCTCTAGACAAATAATAACGCGCAACATAAATCTCTCCCATTCCCACTGTATTAAACAAATAGTTCATACGTTTTATAGAATCAGATCTATATGTACTATCAGGGAAACGTGTAATTAACTCCTTAAAACTTTGAAATGACTCATTTGATGCTTCTGGATCCCGCTCACTCATATTTTGATTTATCCAGTGTTTCATTACATACCCTGCTATTCCTTTTTCATCGTTAAAACTTGAAAGTCCCTTAATGTAATATGCATAATCTACACTAGGATGATTTGGATGTAATCTAATAAACCTTTTGGCAGCTAGAACTGCTGCTTCCTGATCATCTTCCTTATAATGAGAGTAAGCCACATAAAGTTGAGCTTGCTGCGCATAACGACCATATGGATAACGTGCTTCCAGAGCTATAAAAAAAGAAATTGCACTCTTCCAATCCCCATCCTCCATATCTTGTTTACCCTGCTCATAAAATTGGGTTACAGTCCAGCCTTCGGTATTTTCTCCTTTTTTTGTAGTTTTTAACCACCCAAAAGCACAACCTGATAGCTGGAATACCAAGAATAAGGCTAAACTACGAGAAATTATGGACATAATGGTTTCAATGACAGCTTAAAATGATTCTTTATATTATAACGCTAAATTTCTGCAACCCATGCCAATAGAAGATATTCTTGAATTAGAAATCCCACAGAATTGCGCAGGACTGCGACTTGATCAAGCTCTTGCACAGCTGCTGCCAACACATTCGCGCAATCGGATTCAGATGTGGATCCTTGCAAAGCGAATAACTGTAGACAATCTGAATGCGAACTCAAAAAGAACAGTATGGGGTGGTGAGAATATTAAAATAAGAACAATCGCATATCACAATGAAACAACGAATATCGCAGAGCCTCTCGAGCTTAATATCGTTTATGAAGATCAGGCAATTCTGATCATTAACAAACCGGCTGGGATGGTAGTACACCCAGGCAACGGAAACAGGCAAGGTACCATGCTAAACGGCTTGTTACACTATTCTTCAAAATTGGAAGAAGTGCCACGTGCCGGAATTGTCCACCGTCTTGATAAAAATACTAGCGGGTTATTAGTTGTAGCAAAAACACTTGAAGCACAAACTAATTTAGTTAGACAACTACAGAACCGTACAATGAAGCGAGATTATTTAGCTCTAGTACATGGTGACGTTCAGTTTGGCGGCCAAGTAAATGCACCTATTGGCAGACACCCGGTACAACGGGTAAAAATGGCAGTTAACAAGAAGGGTAAGGAAGCGCGCACCTATTACCTCGTAAAAGAAAAAATTAATGGCTACACTCTGCTCCAATGTAGCCTTGATACCGGCCGTACTCATCAAATTCGTGTACACATGCTCTCCATTGGACACCCGCTTGTAGGTGACCCGACTTATGGCACCAAACCGAAAAAATCCTCTCAAGAAATCAGGAAGTTAATTACAGATTTCCCAAGACAAGCATTACATGCAAAATACCTAGAGCTTATTCACCCAGATACCGGTCAGAAAGTAATGTGGGAATCTAAATTGCCAAAAGATATTGATGAGCTTCTACTTACGCTCCGCGAGGCATCATAAAAAATTACTTTAAGAGTATCTTATTATTATGAATGATTGGATCACCCCAGATTGGCCTGCCCCACTAAATGTACAAGCATTATTTACTACTCGTAGCGGTGGCATAAGCTCAGGCCCATACACAAATTTTAACTTAGGAGACCATGTTGGTGATAAGAAGCATATAGTTAATCAAAATCGAGCCAATTTACTTAGAGCTTTACCAAATGAACCAAGATGGTTGAATCAAGTACATGGCTCAACACCAATATGGGTAGATAACAATACGAACCTTCTCAGGGGTGATGCAGCATTAAGCAAGACCCACAATATAGTCTGCGCAATACTTACTGCTGATTGTTTACCTGTATTCCTATGCGATGAAGCAGGAACAGTAGTAGGCATTGTTCACGCTGGGTGGCGTGGCTTGGCGGCAGGAGTAATTGAACAGGCAGTAGCAGAGATGAGAAAAAGTTGCATCCATATTATGGCTTACTTAGGCCCGGCAATCGGCCCAGATTATTTTGAAATTGGAGAAGAAGTACGGCACTCTTTTATCAAACAAGACAAGATATCTATACCTGCCTTTACTCCGTGTAAAGGAATTAACAGCAAAAAATGGCGCGCAGATATTTTTCTATTAGCACGGCAGAGATTGACAGTAGCAGGTGTAACTAAAATTTATAGCCATGAAGAATGTACTTATAGTAACCCAGATAAATTTTTTTCCTACCGACGAGATGGTGACACAGGAAGAATGGCAGGGCTAATTTGGCTTACGAAATAACGTTCTTAATTCTCCAAATATCTAGTATGAAAATCTAGTCATGCAGATACTCTCTTGAATTTTTCACGATTCCATAAAAAATAAAACTTCTAAAAGCGTATAATCGCGAATTCTTTTATAAATTGTTGCCATGACCACTTTCTCTTGGATTATTGCTGCCAGCCTCCTAGGCGGCTCATTAAGTGTAGCGTTTGCTGCGATGCTCACACTGAACACGCGTGCCTCTTGGGTGCAAATGCTGATTTCTTACGCAATTGGAGCACTTCTAGGTGCTGCATTCCTTAATGCGTTGCCAGAAGCACTTGAGCTGTCTAAAGATCCAAGCGGGATGTCTGCCATTGTATTATCTGGGATCCTGTTATTCTTTATTCTAGAAAAACTGGTAATTTGGCGCCACTGTCATTTTGATGAATGTGAGGTTCACGACCCAGCAAATAGCGTTAGTACCAATAACACTACAAATGATCACGATAGTGGTCGTAGCGGCATGATGGTTATGTTAGGTGACACATTTCATAATTTTGTGGATGGGATACTTATTGCCGCTGCATTTATGGTAGATGTGCAACTTGGTATCGTCACGTCTATAGCCATTATTGCCCATGAAATTCCTCAAGAAGCAGGCAACTTCCTAATTCTACTTAACTCCGGATACTCCCGGCAGAAAGCACTGCTACTTAATCTATTATCCAGCGTTGCTACATTGATTGGCGGTGTGATGGCTTATTTCATGCTACAAGATATGAACCATCTTATGCCTTCACTTCTAGGACTAGCAGCAGCTAGCATGATCTATGTGGCAATGTCAGATTTAATACCAGGCTTACATAAACGCCCAGAAATTGGTTCTACTATTCAGCAGGTTGTGCTAATTATTCTTGGAATAGCCTCTATTTGGCTGACTGGTAATTTCTTCGATCATTAAGCAGTTTTTGATTTCTTAGAAGATTTCTTAGAAGATTTATTAGAAAGATTACCCTTGTAATCACGAATTGCAATTTCACCATTGAGCGCAGCAAGGAGAACTTTATTTTTCCTTACTCTTTTTTCACCTACGTACCATGAGAAACTAATTACAGTTCCCAATATAATCAATACTATATCCAACAGATTTACTCCACTAACAAAAATATCAGTTACCCCTTGAATAAAGGCAAAAACACCCAGAATAACAACCAATACCCAGAGCCGATGCCCCCATTTTGATTCCTGCTGTTTAAGACACCATTCATCAAGACTGTCACGAAGTGAAATAAGGTCTGCGTCCTTCATCGCAGTTAGCCTATCCGAGAGTGATTGGTTCGCTAATTGCGCTGAAATAAGGTCTGCGTCCTTCTGGGCCTTTAAATCCATTAGAGTTGATATCCTAGTTTAATATAAGGTGGGCCTGACTTTACTTGACAGGCCCATATGGGTCAATATATTCGTTAGTCAATTATTTGTTAATGACCTATTAAATAAACGCTAACTTTATATCACAACAATTTAAGAACATTTTCAGGTGGGCGACATAATACTGCCTGCTCTCCACGTACTACAATTGGTCTTTGAATCAAGTCTGGGTACTCTACCATTATCTCAATCAACTCATCATCCGAGAGATTCTTAGCAGAAAGATTCATACTCCTCGCTAACGGTTCATCGCTACGCAACATATCATTCACTGATAGCCCTTTATCACGTATTTCACGCAACTGATCTCCTGTTAAAGGTACCTCATAATAATTAATACTTTCAAATTCCTCATTACTATCTTTAAGAATATTAAGTGTAGCAATACACTTACTACATGTTGGCTTTTGAAAAATTACAATCCTTTCACTCATGAAAAATTCCTCTTAAATTAATATTAAGATTAAGTCTCTACTTTACGAATTAAAATGCCTTACCGGTAAAGATAGAGGAAATAATCAGAGAAAATGACTTCAATAACAGTATCACTTTTATTGGCCAACAATGCGGCAATCTAGGCCAAAATATGGATAATATCCTAATATATTCAATATTTTATATTACAATTTTAATGTAATTAGTTATTGATCTTGATATATACTTGATATTCAATTACTTGCACTCCATTTCTAAAGTAATTTTTGGTAACGACAAGATTCATCACCTTATCCCCTAAGGTTTCCGACGTAAATTATTAAGTCGCTCAAGTCCAAAATGAATAAAAGCAAGTCCTGATAAAACGGGGGCAAATAAATTCAAGATCGGTATAAATTGAGCAAGGCCAGTTAACAAACCTAGCCCCCATAATGACGACTGGTTAGCAGAAAAAAGCTCTCCCATTTCCTCATGACTGGCATGCTCGGCCAGCGCATCATAACGAAACAAACGCTGATTAAGATATGCTGCCGCGATAAATGGGATTATTACCCCTATACCGACTAACCACAAGGGAATAGTCAATGCCCATATAGTCACAAATACACAAATAGCAAGAAGAGCATTAAGTAAATTTCCACCAATGTTGCCGCCATTCTTGCGTTCAAGCTGAGGATAATCACGTTCAGACACTATACGAATTAACATAGGCATCGCGAATAAAGCCGTAATTACCAGCGCCGTGATAAAAACCAATGGAATAAATAAAATTAAGTGTGCTATAGCTTGTATCGAATTTGCTATCCATTGTGGCTCAATCCCCTCAAGCCAGGTTTTAATACCAACCACTGCAAAACCACTTTCGATCCAATCTGAAAAGACTTCCCAGAAGACTAGACCTAAAACGAACCACATAAGAGCTGCTACTACGATCGGCCACAAAACAATCCATAATATGCGAAATTGAAATAGATCACGAAATGCTCTTGATAATGCCTCAATTACTGGGTTCATGTATTTACCATAATAAAATATTGATTACATTCAACAAGATAAATATTTAATTCTTCTCTAAAAATATTACCATAAGTAATAATATAGAGCGTGTTCAGTTAATTCTGATATTTAAAGATAATATAGCTAGACGCTAATAATAATAGAACAATATACTGACAGGAATGAAGCATAATATCTTTGCACGCCACCCAAAAGATTTAACGATCGACTGGGCCCAGCGGGTTGTTAATTTAAATTATCCTGGCATTACAGTTCTAAATATATCAACCGTTTCTGTTGATGTCGGAACTACAACAAGAATTCGTGTCCTAGTTGAGCTAGATAAGCCGGAGGTTCTTCCTCAAAGATGGTTCATTAAACTGCCATCGTTAGCCTGGAGAGCCCGGCTAATTACAGCCCTACCTAGGCTTCTTCATACTGAAGTGCGTTTCTATAATGAATTAGCTTCGACTATTCCGATCAATGTACCAGATTTTATAGCAGCACAAAGTAAGTTTGGGGTTGGTGCAACGCTGGTTCTTTTTGATATAGCAGAGTCTGGGGCATCTCCAGGCATGCCAAGTGATGCATTAACAGCTATTGAAGCAAGTGAAGTTATCAAACAGCTTGCCAAGCTTCATGCTCATTTCTGGAATAAGGTACACAGCAATCAAACTTATCACTGGCTAGCCGGGCCAGTACGCCAACTAGAAGATCACTTGGGCACGGCATTATCAGTTCCGTTAATGAAAAGAGGGTTAAATTTAGCCGGAGAACTTATCCCCTCTACACTGCATGCTCCGGCTATTCGCTATGCACGCAACCGTCGCAAAGTAATGCGCTTCCTTTCTGGTTCGCCGCAAACACTCATTCATCATGACTGCCATCCTGGAAATTTATTTTGGAATAAATCCAAACCCGGTCTTCTTGACTGGCAGCTCGTCCGTATTGGTGAAGGAATCAGCGACATTTCTTATTTTTTATCTATGGCTGTTAAACCTGAGATTAGACGCTTACATGAGGACAATCTCTTAACTATCTATAAGAATGAACTAATAAATAGCGGGGTCCCCTCTTCTGAAGTTAGAGATATGCGGCAACGATATCGTGCTCATCTTATCTACCCATTTGAAGCAATGATCGTAACACTGGCTATTGGCGGAATGATGGGTTCAGAACATAATCGTGAGCTCCTGAGCCGCACCATTGAGGCCATAGAAGATCATGATGTTTTTTCTGCTATCCCAATGTAAGATGTAAGAATTAGAGAATCGAACCTTACCAGATTACCTTATTTCACCTTGGATTATGAGCATGAATATACTTAACACTAGGCTTGAAGCTATTAATGAGAAATGTGAAAAAGAAATTAAGCTAAAACTCTGTAAATTTTATAATGATTTAAACTCAGATGACTCAGAATTCAATACCCCGTCGCCCCAGGTTATAGAGGTATTATGGTTTGATCTTATAACTGAAAAAGAACATAAATTTATCAGTGAAATAACATTAGTTTTGAATAATCCTGATACCTTTCTAAATATAGAAGATACATCTAGCGTTGAAAAAACAATTAATAATGTTTTCTCTGACAGTCAGTATCTATTAAGAATGAGGGAGTTTTACAAGAAGCTTGATGAGGCGACCAAAACAAAAGAAATAGCTATCAATTCGATTGACAAGAAAATAGATCTAATTGATTCTGCATATCAAGAAGGAGTTTCTAAGATACTACACAAAGCTAGAAATCGAGTCCTAGCTGAATTAGAGTTTTATAAGAGAAGTGAGCCAAACGAGCTTGGCATGATTGAACTATGGAAGAAATATTCAGCGTTAAGCCCAAAGGGAGCCATTAGTACTATTGTTTTATTATACTGCACCACGTTACTCATTTCTTGGGTCATGAAAAGCGATACGTTTCAACAATACCTAGAACAATTTGGATGGTCAGTTGGGTCAGGATGGTGACTAACGTGCGCTCTGGAAAAACAGGCTAATACTCTACGTATTTAGCCACTCATCAATTTTCTGAAACAATTCATCCGGCAGGCAATATCCTCTATTAAGAACACTATAACCTGATGCATTCTGTACTGCTACGGTAGGAAAACTATTTACGCCCCATTGACGCACCTTCTCAAAATGAATAGAAACTTCATTTTTTGCCTCTTCAGACTCAAATACCTGTAAATATAAATCCATATCAACACCTATTTTATCAGCCAACTGTGCCAGTATTTTAGGGTTAGTAACGTCTTTCTGCTCTACATAAAAACTAAACTGTATTGATTCTAACAATGAAAATACCAAACTTGGATTAATTAAAGACATAGCTACTACCCCTCGGCAAGATGGCTCTGTATCGTATATAAACCCTTCCGGCATCGCCCCCTCAAAAGAGAATGGTTGAGCAGTCCTCTCATTTACAGCTTTCCAATGATTCAAGATCTCTGCCCGTTGTCCAGATGCCATCGCTAATTTCCCAGATCGCAATCCACCCATCACCAGCTCAATTTTTAAATCCTTACTGTAATTCAGTCTAATTTCTTTAATTATAGGCGCAAATCCCCAGCACCAAGAACACATAGGATCAGCAATATACCAAAGGATTTTTTCGTTCATTAAATGAATTTATTATCTGTTCGGCTTAGTTCAGTTAATAAGTCTAGGTAAAACTAAACTCCCGAAACAAAAATAAAATTTATTTAAATTACGAGGCACGAGATGCTTTCTTTCGATCATGTTCCGATAAAAAGCGTTTTCTTATTCGTATATTCTTAGGGGTAATTTCAACTAGCTCATCATCAGAAATAAATTCGATTGCAGATTCTAATGTGAGCTGTATTGGTGGGGTCAAAGTAACAGCCTCATCAGTTCCTGAGGCACGTATATTAGTTAGCTGCTTTCCCTTAATAGGGTTTACTACCAGATCATTATCACGGCTGTGAATACCTATCACCATGCCTTTATACAAAGAATCACCAGGACTAACAAACATACGTCCTCTATCCTGTAGCTTCCACAATGCGAAAGCCACTGCGTCCCCTTGCTCACCAGAAATTAATACGCCATTTCTGCGTGCGGGAATCTCAGGTCGTGCTGGAGCATACTCATCAAATACATGGCTCATAATACCTGTACCACGCGTCATGGTCATGAAGTCAGACTGAAAACCAATTAACCCACGTGCAGGTATACGGTAGTCAAGCCTTACACGCCCACGCCCGTCTGGGACCATATCCAATAAATCACCACGGCGCACACCAAGTGCTTCCATGGCTACGCCCTGATTTGCTTCATCTACATCTACGGTAAGCATCTCAAATGGCTCACACTTAACTCCATTAATTTCACGAAATACAACATGTGGAC
>Ga0209383_1002584_pt1 | contig 10528 bp, 10 predicted proteins | sample CoawatmetaG02DNA_FD_187510 | JGI IMG/M metagenome (GOLD analysis project Ga0209383, IMG submission 187510) | Marine microbial communities from the West Antarctic Peninsula - Coastal water metaG029-DNA (SPAdes) (version 2) | ecosystem: Environmental > Aquatic > Marine > Coastal ... | reverse complement strand
TAGGTCACTAGCAAAATTTACACTTAAAGGAATTCCTCCGCTGGTTGCTGGAGCAGCTAAAATTCTCGTTACTTTTCAGGTTGATGCTGATGGACTACTTTCAGTTAGTGCTAAAGAGCAATCAACTGGAATTCAATCAAAAATTGAAGTTAAACCTTCATACGGATTGTCTGATGATAAAGTAAAAAAGATGCTTGAGGATTCATTTAACCTTGCAAATGAAGACAAAGAATCTAGAGCCCTCTCTGAAATAAAAATAGAGGGGTCACAACTTCTAGAAATGATAAAAAATGCAATAAACGAAGACTCTGACTTATTAAAAGAAAAAGAGCTAAATTTATTACAGGAAACATTAGGTGAATTAAAAAAGTCTCTTGAATCTTCTGACAGAAATAATATAGAAGAATTAACTAAAAAACTAAATAATGACAGTCAATCTTTTGCAGCAAAACGAATGGACAGATCTATTCAAAAAGCCTTAACAGGCAAATCACTTAACTCATTGGAATTTTAAGATGCCAAAAATAATTGTCCTGCCTCACCATGAAATATGTCCAGATGGAGATATTATAGAGGCTAAAACAGGTGATTCTATATGCGACTCTTTGTTAAAGAATCATATTCATATCGAACATGCATGTGAAAAAGTATGCGCATGCACAACATGTCATGTAGTCGTAAAAGAAGGCCTTGAATCACTAAACAATTCTGATGAGGATGAGGATGATATGCTTGATAAAGCTTGGGGTCTATGTTCACAATCTAGATTATCTTGTCAATCTATCGTAAAAGATAAAGATCTTACAATTGAGATTCCTAAATACACAATTAATTTAGCGAGTGAAGGATAAAAGGCTTACCTAAAAACTAACCCCGTATCCAAAACCAATTGCATTGTATTCACTGTCACCTACTTTCCGTTTAAATCCTAATGATAACGATCTGCCTTCAGTAAGCTTATATCCAACACCTACTTTTAATGTTTTTGTATAATCACGGTACTTATCTGTATCAAACGCGTCACGAAATCTTACACCGCCCTTAATTGACCATTTATCATCAATCTTATATTTCAACCCTGGGGTGATAGCCCAAAAATTAAAAGTATTCATATCTGTTGTTTTTTTACCGGCACCAACTCTCGTATATGCGCTTAAATTATCTAATAATTTAACTTTGCCAATAATTCCTAAATCTATTCTTGTGCCAAATCCCTTATTATCTTTTTGTTTATGCTCTACTTTAATCTCAGTTAAAAAATTACTATTGAGTTTCATACCTAATACAAATCCGCCTCCAGTTGCATCTTGCTGACCATCTTTACCATCTTGCTGACCAAGGGAGATTTTTGCATAATAATCTTCCGCCATAATATTTTTTGCCACTAGCAAAAAAAAAATTAAAATAATTTTCTTCATCTTTTATATATTCCTAAATTTAAATTTCACGTGAATTATCTAAGTTAAATATGACAACGCGATGACAAATTTTAAAGTTATACAATTTAATTCTCTGAGTCTATTACAAATAAACCCGAAGATAAGCTGTAAACACCGCCTATAATTGCAATTTTTTTGTTATTAACCATTTCGTTAATAATTGGACTAAGGTGAAGTATTCTTTCTATTTGTTTTCTGACATTAAGAAAGCAAACTTTTTTAACAAATAAATCATTTTGGGAATTCCGTTGTTCTTGATCGCTAATAGATGTCTCGGCTTCAACAGCTGGCTCAATTAATTTAATAATTTCCCCAACATTACCGCCTTTATATTCGTCACAAGCTGCCTTTACTGCACCGCAATTTGAATGTCCCATTACGACAATAACTTTTGAGCCTAATTGCTTACAAGAAAATTCAAGGCTTCCAATTGCTTCTCTTGATGCAATATTACCAGCTAATCTCACACTAAATAAATCACCAAGATTTTGATCAAAAATTAGTTCTACTGTAGTTCTTGAATCACTACAGCCTAAAATAGATGCAAAAGGATGCTGCTTATCCTTAATTTCATCTCGAACACTCAACATATCATGCTGACGTTTAACATTATTAATAAAGCGCTGGTTCCCTTCAATTAATAAATCAAAGGCCTCACTTGGAGTTATCTTATCTCGATCAATTTTTGGATGTTTATACATATTATGTTTCAGCTCTCATTTGCGGAAATAAAATTACATCTCTTATACTCGGACTATCCGTTAATAACATCACCAATCTATCAATACCAATTCCACAACCACCAGTTGGAGGTAGTCCATATTCTAGGGCTCTAATAAAATCAGCGTCATAATACATTGCCTCTTCATCTCCAGCTTCTTTCGCTTTTACTTGCGCTTTAAATCTTTCTGCTTGGTCTTCTGCATCATTTAATTCAGAGAACCCATTTGCGATTTCTCTTCCTGCAATAAATAACTCAAATCGGTCAGTTAGATTAGAATTTTCATCGGACTTTCTTGCTAGTGGAGAAACCTCAATTGGATAGTCAACAATGTATGTAGGCGCCCATAAATGATCCTCTGCTACTGCTTCAAATAAAGCTAGTTGGTAGGCTCCTAAGCCAGAATTATTCGGTAATTCATGGCCTAGATTTTTTAAGGTCTTATTTATATACTCCTTATCATGCAGATCTTTCTCTGAAAATTCTTTTGAATATTTTGTAATTGCTTCCACCAAAGTTAGTCGGTCAAAAGGAGTACTAAAATCAATTACTTTACCCTGATATTCTATTTTCTCTGACCCGCAAACCAGCATTGAAACTTCTCTAATGCACGATTCAGTAAAGTCCATAAGCCATCGATAGTCTGTGAAGGCAGCATAGAACTCCATCATAGTAAATTCAGGATTATGTCTGACGCTTAAACCCTCATTTCTAAAGCTTCGATTGATCTCAAAAACACGATCAAAACCACCAACTACCAATCTCTTTAAATAAAGCTCAGGCGCAATTCTCAAAAACATCTCCATATCTAATGAATTATGATGTGTTTTAAACGGCCTAGCTGTGGCTCCCCCCGGGATAGGATGGAGCATTGGTGTTTCCACCTCTAAAAATTTATTTGATTGCATATAACTTCTAATCTCTGCAATTATCTTACTTCGCTTTAGGAAAGTTTGTTTTGTATCATTATTTACGATCAGGTCAACATACCGTTGACGATATTTTATTTCTTGATCACTGAGACCATGGAATTTTTCTGGTAAAGGCCTCAAAGATTTAGTTAGTAAAACAAGCTCTGTTACTTCCACAGTAAGCTCATTAGTTTTGGTTTTAAATAATTTACCCTTTGCACCAATTATATCGCCAAGATCCCATCGTTTAAAATCGGCATACAATTCTGGCTCTTTTTCTGAATTTATCAGGTCTCTTGAAATATAAAGTTGAATTCTCCCAGTGGTATCTTGGACAGTTGCAAAACTTGCTTTACCCATAACGCGTTTAAGCATCATTCTACCTGCAACAATTACATCAATATTTTTTCCAAGGGCTTCTTTGTCATCATTATCGTATTTTAGATGTAAATCTTCAGCATACGAATTTGGCTTAAAATTATTCGGAAATGCAATTCTCTTTTCTCTAATTTCTTTTAGCTTAGACCTTCGCTCTAAGATAATTGAATTTTCATCTTTTTGAACTGGTTCTTTATTGTCACTCAATTTATACCCCTTGTTTTAAGCTTTCACTAATAAAAGGGTCTAGATCTCCATCTAAAACCCCTTGAGTATTTCCTATTTCAACTGAAGTTCTTAGATCCTTAATTCGCGACTGATCTAAAACGTAACTTCTTATCTGATGCCCCCAGCCAATATCAGTTTTTGCATCTTCAACAGCTTGTTTCTCTTCATTTCTTTTATTTAATTCCAATAGATATAATTGCGCTTTTAGCATATTCATAGCTTCAGCTTTATTCCTATGCTGCGATCGATCATTTTGGCACTGAACTACAGTATTTGTTGGAATATGTGTAATTCTAACAGCAGAATCTGTTTTATTAATATGTTGACCACCCGCTCCAGACGCTCGGTAAGTATCAATTCTTAAATCTGAAGGGTTAACGTCAATCTCAATTGATTCATCAATTTCAGGATAAACATTAACTCCAGCAAAAGATGTATGACGCCGACTTCCTGAGTCAAAAGGTGATTTTCTTACCAAGCGATGTATTCCAGTTTCTGTTCTGAAATACCCGAATGCATAATCACCAGATATTTTTAGTGTAGCTCCCTTTATTCCAGCTACTTCTCCCTCAGATAATTCTAGAACCTCGACTTTAAATTCTTTTCTTTCTGCATAGCGCATATACATTCTCAATAACATATTAGCCCAATCCTGGGCTTCAGTTCCCCCACTGCCCGATTGAAAATCAATAAAACAATTATTAGGGTCCATAGGATTCGAGAACATTCTCTTAAATTCAATGTCATCTACTTGTTTTTCAAGTTTGATTGTGTCTTCTTGAATTGTCTTAAGTGTATCCACGTCTTGCTCTGTTGATACCAAATCAAAAAGCTCTTGGTTATCTTTTAAGTGCTTATTAAGATACTCGGCTTGGGAAACTATAACTTCAAGGATTCTTTTTTCTTTACCAATTTTCTGACTTAAGGCCCGGTCAGTCCATGTAGCTGGATCTTCCTGCTGTTTAGATAGTAGTTCGATTTGCTTTATCTTTGTATCAAGATCAAAGATACCCCCGTAAAGTATCAAATTTTTTATTAACTAATACAATGTGTTGCTTTAATAAACCAATCTCTTCTTGTTCCATATTCAGCTTTTACCTTTAATAAACTATAAAAAATTAATGTTCATTATAGCTCTGAATTACATAATCATATATATGTCATAAATGTGTCACATTACTTGTTTAATCTTTTGAGAAGTTAATCGCTATTTAATAATCTTACAACCCCATAGGAGCTCCAGAAAATGCAAGAATTTAAAATTACTAAATATGGAGTGGTTGCAGCACTTGCTAGCACTTTATTTCTTACAAACCCAACTATGTCAGCAGTAGACATTGTAAAAATTGATGGGTCAAGTACTGTTTACCCAATTACAGAAGCTGTTGCGGAAGAGTTTCAAATAGAAACTGGCATTAAAGTAACGGTTGGAGTTTCTGGGACTGGCGGTGGCTTTAAAAAATTCTGTCGTGGCGATACTGTTATTTCCAATGCTTCTCGTCCAATAAAAGAAAAAGAAATAAAAAAATGTAAAGCAGCCGGTATTGATTTTATTGAGATTCCTATTGCTTTTGATGCAATTACAGTAGTTATTAATAAAAGAAATGACTGGGCAAAAGAAATGACCCCTGCGGAACTTAAAAGAGCATGGGAGCCATCAGCACAAAGTAAGATTACAAAGTGGAGTCAAGTTAGAGAAGATTGGCCTGATACTTCAATGAAGCTATATGGTCCTGGGGCGGATTCAGGTACTTTTGACTATTTTACTGAAGCTATTGTAGAAGAATCTAAAGCAATTCGAGGTGATTTTACTGCTTCAGAAGATGATAATGTTTTGGTGCAAGGTGTTTCTGGAGATAAAGGTAGTCTAGGCTATTTTGGATTAGCTTATTATGCTGAAAATAAAAATAAATTAAGGGCTGTAGCAATTAAAAATAGTGATGGTAAGTTTATTTTACCTTCATTGAAAACTGTAATGGATGGTTCGTATAATCCGCTATCCAGACCATTATTCATATATCTAAATGCTAAAAAAGCAGCCTTTGATCCAAACGTTAAGAAATTTATAGATTTTTATTTAAAACATGCTGCAGCTCTATCTACAGAAGTTGGCTATATACCATTTAGTAAGGCTGAATATACTGCAATTACCAATCATTATAAAACACTAAAAACTGGTACAGCTTTTAAAAGGCCAGCTATTGGTTTATCGGTGCAACAAATGCTGGATTTATCCGCAGAAAATCAATAGAGATAATGATTGGAAGAGGCAATGAAAACACTGCTTTTTCTTATAAAAACTATTTGTAATTTATCTTTTTATACGTATCATTTGAAGAGTTTCCTTTATGACAAAAATGACAGAAAAATTAAATGAATTCCGAAACTGATTTAATTATTAGTCCAAGATTGGCCAAAAACTTTCGACGAAACTTAATGGAGAGAATCATTGAATTTGGCTTATTGTGCTCTGGGCTTGTCGCAATATTTATTACCTTAGCAATTGTATACGTTCTTGTATCAGAGGCAATTCCTTTTTTCCAACATGTCAGCATAAAAGATTTTTTAACTGATACTGTATGGACCCCTAACTACTCAATTAAGCATTATGGGATTTTACCTTTAATATCAGGAACACTTACAACAACTGGGATAGCTTTGATTGTTGCAGTACCTCTTGGAACAATTACCGCAATCTATTTATCCGAATTTGCTTCTCATAAGGTTAGAGAAATAATTAAACCAATACTTGAGTTACTTGTTGGTGTCCCTACTGTTGTATTTGGTTACTTTGCACTAATGTTAGTCACGCCCATGTTACAAAAAATATATCCTGATTTAACCACTTTTAATATGCTGGGTCCTGGAATTGTTATGGGAATAATGATTGTTCCTTACATTGCATCCGTAGCTGAGGATTCTATGAGAGCTGTGCCGATGTCGATGAGGGAAGGAGCTTATGCTATGGGGGCTACACGATTTCAAACAGCCATAAGAGTTATAACGCCTGCAGCCATTTCTGGAATTGTTGCTGCATATATTTTAGCAATTAGCCGCGCCGTAGGTGAAACGATGATTGTAGCAATTGCTGCTGGGCAACAGCCAAATTTTACATTTAATCCAGTTGAAAGTGCTGCGACGATTACATCCTATATAGTATCTGTTGCCTTGGGAGATTTAGAACATGATGGTATTGGGTATCAAAGTATCTTTGCTGCTGGATTAACTTTATTGATAATGACATTACTAATAAATATTTTAGGTCATGCAGTGCGTAAAAAATATGCGGAGCGTTATTAAATTAAATGACTATTCAAAAAAAACCAGCTGCCAACAAAAATTTAGACTCAATCCGAAAAACGATTGCGAATCACAAGCGACATGATTTTATTTTTGCCAGTTTAGGCACCCTTGTAATCGCATCACTCACCATTACACTATTAATTTTATTTCTTGATTTGGTAATTGATGGCTATCCAAGATTTAATTTAGATTTTTTCTCTAATTTCCCTTCTAGGCGAGCGGCACGAGCAGGAATATTATCCGCCTGGATTGGTTCTTCATTAGTACTTTTGGTTACATTCTTTGTTGCAGTTCCATTAGGAATTACATCAGGGGTTTATCTTGAAGAATATGCTAAGAAAAACTGGTTTTCTGACCTAATAGAAATTAATGTTTCTAATTTGGCTGGTGTTCCGTCAATTATTTATGGATTATTAGCTTTAGGATTATTTGTTTATAGCTTTGGATTAGGTCAAAGTATTTTAACTGCAGGTCTTACCTTAGCACTTCTGATGCTTCCTATCGTCATTGTTTCAACAAGGGAAGCCATTAGATCTATACCTGTTCATATTCGTGAAGCTGCTTATGCAGTTGGTGCAACGAAATGGCAGGTTTGTCGGAACCATGTAATACCATATTCGTATGGCGGAATTTTAACAGGTGTAATTATTGGTATGGCCAGAGCAATTGGTGAAACAGCTCCAGTTATAACGATTGGAGCTCTTACATTTATTGCATTTTTACCTCCAAGCCCTATCGGTTTAGAGCCTCCATTTTTAAACTTTGAATGGTTGGAGTCTGGCTTTACAGTATTACCTATTCAAATGTTTAATTGGATTTCAAGACCGCAACATGCATTTCATATTAATGCTGCAGCTACTGGGGCAGTTATCATAATGCTCACTCTCTTAATGAATGGTTTTGCAATTAAGCTGAGATATAATATTAGGAAAAAAATTAAATGGTAAAAAAAATTACTACAAATAAAAAAAACCATAATGAAATAATTAAGGCTGAATCTAAAAATCTTAATTTCTTTTATGCCGATGGAACACAGGCCTTAAATGGTGTTACTTTACCTGTTTATGAAAATAAAATTACTGCCTTAATTGGACCTTCTGGTTGCGGGAAGTCAACCTTCCTAAGATGTTTTAACAGGATGCATGATCTTTATCCTGGTAATCGATATGATGGTCAAATTATTTTACAACCGGATAATACCAACATACTTTCAGATGGCGTCGACCCAATAGAGGTCCGCATGAGAATTAGCATGGTGTTTCAAAAACCCAACCCATTTCCTAAGTCAATATATGAGAATGTAGCTTATGGACTAAGAGTTAGGGGGGAATCTAATAAGCGAACATTAGATGAAAAAGTTGAAGAAGCTTTAAAAGGTGCATCACTATGGAGTGAAGTAAAAGACCGCTTACAAGACCTTGCTTTCAATCTCTCAGGTGGTCAACAGCAAAGATTATGTATTGCAAGGGCTTTGGCAACAGAGCCTGAGATTATGTTGTTTGATGAACCAACCTCAGCACTAGATCCGATTGCTACAATGAATATAGAAGAGTTAATGTCAGAGTTAAAACAAAAGCTATCAATATTAATTGTGACTCATAATATGCAACAAGCAGCTAGAATTTCTGACTATACCGCTTACATGTATCTCGGAAAATTAGTTGAGTTTGATGCCACGAATCAGATTTTTACAAACCCATCTAAAAAAGAAACAGAAGATTACATAACTGGTAAGTTTGGATAAAAAAGTTAGGACTTAATTTTTTCAAGTAAAAAATCTGCTGCTTTAATCGCTTTTCCTTTATCCGGCCCCTCTGTCATAACTCTTATTAAAGGCTGAGTCCCTGACTCCCTAATTAAAATACGCCCTTTGTTCTCCATTATTAATTTTGCATCATTAATGGCTCGATCCATTTCTAAAGAGGTTAGGTCTACTTTTTTAGTAAGTGGTAAATTAATTAAAACTTGTGGGTACATTGGAATTGATTTTAATAATTCCTCTATGGATTGCTTAGCTTCAAGAATTGAATTTAAAACTTGTAACGCAGAAATAATTCCGTCACCAGTTGAGTGCTTATTAGTTATCAGAATATGTCCAGAATTCTCACCTCCCAACATCCAGCTATTCTCGTAAAGCAACTCTGAAACATAGCGGTCGCCAACATTAGATCGCAAAAAAGGAATCTCCAGTTTTTTGCATTGCTCCTCAAATGCTAAATTAGTCATTAAAGTGCCTACAACCCCGCCTTTTAACTCATCTTTCTTATGGTAATTCTGAACTATTAAAAATAAAAGTTGATCTCCATCAATGAGATTACCATTCGAATCTGTCATAACTACACGATCGCCGTCGCCATCAAATGCTATTCCTAAATCGGCATTATTACTTAAAACACTTTTTTGTAACAACTCAGGGTGAACTGATCCTGCATTATGATTAATATTTAATCCATCTGGTTTATTGTTAATTGTGACAACATCTGCACCAAGGTCAGAAAATACTTTTGGTGCGACTTGATAAGTTGCACCGTGTGCACAATCTAAAACAATCTTTAAGGAATTTAAATTAAAACTAGGGCCAACAGTGTTTTTACAAAAACTTACGTACCTGTCAATTGCATCATCAATTCGCCTTGCCTTACCTAACTTATTTGAAGAATTACGATTAATTTCTTTCCCTAGTAAGGTTTCAATTTCTAATTCCACTGCATCAGAAAGTTTAAGTCCTAAATCTGAAAAAAACTTAACGCCATTATCTTCAAATGAATTATGAGATGCTGAAATTACTACTCCAATTTGGGCACCTAATGATTTAGTTAAAAATGCAATTGCTGGAGTTGGGATTGGTCCGGTCAAAAGTACATCAACACCTGCGGAGGAGAAGCCTGATTCAAGAGCGGATTCAAGCATATAGCCTGATATTCTTGTATCTTTACCAATAACAACTGCTGGTCTTTGCTCCTTATTCCAGGATTTCGTAAGGACAATACCAGCTGCATATCCAAGCTTAATAAAAAACTCAGGAGTTATTGGGTACTCTCCGGTTTTACCTCTTATTCCATCAGTACCAAAATATTTTCTTGTCATTTATATTTAATTATCTCTTAATTGTAATATTTTAAGTGCAATTTTTGTTTCCTTAACATCATGAACCCTAACTATTTTTGCACCTCTCAAGACACTAAGTGCAGCCATGATTGCGCTTGCCTGAATAATATCATTTTCTTCATCACCAATGATATTTCTTACCATTGATTTTCTTGAAACTCCTACAAGTAATGGTAATGATAGGAGTCTTAGTTTATCCAAAGATTGGAATAATTTTAAATTATTTTCATGAGTTTTACCAAACCCGAAACCAGGATCTATTAATAACCTTGATTGATCTATGCCAAATTCTTCACAAGCATAAATTCTTTCTTGAAGAAATTGACTTACATCATTAATAATATTTTTATAGAAAGGTTTATTCTGCATATCTTTTGGGGTACCCTGCATATGCATTAAACATAACATTACGTCTGAATTAGCAACAATATCCATAGCTC
>Ga0209383_1002583_pt1 | contig 10531 bp, 9 predicted proteins | sample CoawatmetaG02DNA_FD_187510 | JGI IMG/M metagenome (GOLD analysis project Ga0209383, IMG submission 187510) | Marine microbial communities from the West Antarctic Peninsula - Coastal water metaG029-DNA (SPAdes) (version 2) | ecosystem: Environmental > Aquatic > Marine > Coastal ... | reverse complement strand
GTTTTAGGCGCGCGCTCGCGATCGAGACTTATATTGGCAACAACTGAAACTGTTTCGAACGCTTGGGCACCATTATCAATTTAAATGACGCGCCTTCAAGGTGTCGTATCAAACAATTCTGCTAGCTTGCGCCCCGGTTCTGGCGACCGCATAAATGCCTCTCCAACTAAAAAGCTATATATGCCTTTTTCAAGCATTACGGCAACGTCGTGCTGAGTATGTATGCCACTTTCGGTGACTAATAATGTCGAGTCCGCAACCTTGTGCATTAAATCAAAAGTGGTATCGAGGGAAACGTCAAAAGTACGTAAATTACGATTGTTAATACCTAAAATATCCGGATTAATGCTTAAAGCACGCTCCATTTCATCCTCGTCGTGAACTTCGACAAGCACATCCATTTGTAATGACTTGGCAAGCGCGTGAAACGCCATCAACTCCTCGTCAGTTAAGATGCTCACAATCAACAATATGCAATCTGCATTGATCGATCTGGCTTCATAGATCTGATAAGGGCTGACTGTGAAATCTTTACGCAGCACTGGTAATTTCACCGCTTTTCTCGCCGCAATAAGGTATTTTTCATGCCCCTGAAAGAAAGATTCATCCGTGAGAATTGATAGACAACTGGCGCCATGCAATTCATAACTTCGGGCAATTTGAACAGGATCAAACGATTCTCGGATGACGCCTTTTGAAGGCGAAGCTTTCTTAATTTCAGCGATAACGGCGGGTAACTTCTGTTGACTACGTTGCAATAGACTTGTTTTGAACCCACGCACCGGGTCAGCCAGACTTGCGAGTTGCTGTATCTCACTAAGACTAACCTGCCGCTCTCTTACCTTTAGTTCTCGATGCTTCTCATCAACGATTTTTTTTAGAATATCCGCAGTCACGATGTTTCAACCAATTGCTTCGTAAATTCAACAAAGTGCTTTAACCGCTCTTTCGCAAGCCCAGCGCCGATTGCGTCACGCGCCATTTCTACGCCTGCGACAAGACTCTTTGCTTGGCCGGACACATAAATTGCAGCACCCGCATTCATCGCGACAATGTCTGAAGCACCACCCTTTCCGGAAAGCGCTTCGTTCACCTTCTCTAGACTTTGCTGACTATCAGAAACCACTAAATTTTCAAGCGGCGTCATCGACAAACCAAAAGTGTCTGGTGAGATCTCATACTCACTAATAACACCGTCTTTTAACTCAGCCACGTGTGTCGGCGCCGATATACTAATTTCATCTAGACCATCATTAGAATGCACCACCAGCACATGTTCACTTCCCATGGCCTGCAGGACTTCGGCTACCGGTCTTGTCCACTTAGCGTCATAAACGCCGATCAACTGCCGCCTAGCACCTGCAGGATTGGTCAACGGTCCTAACAGATTAAAAATGGTTCTTACGATCATCTCCTTCCTCGGCCCAATCGCATGCTTCATCGCATTATGATGATTGAGTGCAAACAGAAAGCCGACGCCCGTCTCTTTTATCGACAGAGCAACCTGACTAGGTGACAACATGATTGACGCCCCAGCCGCTTCCAGCAGGTCAGCGCTGCCGCTGTTACTTGAAGCTCCACGATTGCCATGCTTGGCGACTTTGACTCCGGCTGCAGCCGCGACAAACGCACTCGCAGTGGAAACATTAAATTTATTTGAGCCACTGCCACCCGTACCGCAGGTATCAACTAAGTTGGCATTTGAAACCTCAACCGGCGTTGCGAGTTCTCTCATGACGGTAACAGCGGCAACGATCTCATCAATCGTTTCGCCCTTAATTCTTAGACCGACCAAAAAACCACCGATTTGCGCGTCGGTTGCCTGTCCCGACATGATAATTCTCATGACGGCTATCATTTCGTCCTGAGCAAGATCTTGGCGCCGAATTACCTTGTCAATTGCTGTTGGCATATCCATTGGTTGTCTCCGTTTAAGCCTTGTACTTAATAAAATTCGCTAACAAGTCGTGGCCATGCTCAGTCAAAATTGACTCGGGGTGAAACTGCACTCCCTCGACTTCGTACTCGGTATGCTTCAGACCCATAATTTCATCTAACTCTCCGTCTAACTCGGTCCAGGCCGTAATACGCAATGTTTCAGGCAGCGATTCCCTCTCAACAACAAGCGAGTGATATCGCGTAGCCGTAAACGGGTTCGGCAAACCTGCAAAGACACCCTCTGAGGTGTGAAATATCTCTGATGTTTTGCCGTGCATAACTTGCCGTGCTTTTACCACCTTACCGCCGCACACCTGACCGATACTTTGATGCCCAAGGCAAATACCTAACAACGGAATTTTGCCGCTGAAACGCTCAACGACGTTCATAGATATTCCCGCTTCATTCGGTGTACAGGGTCCGGGAGAAATAACGATTAAGGCTGGCTTTAAATCCTCAATTTCAGCAACGCTAATTTCATCGTTACGATAGACTTGAACTGCCTCACCCAGTTCACCAAAGTACTGAGCTAGGTTGTAAGTAAAGGAGTCGTAGTTATCAATCATTAATATCATTGCTGTGCTCCTTCATCATCGAGTACATCGTTTGATTGCCCATCGGATTGATCTAAAAACTCCTCATTTTTATTAAATATTCTTGGGTTCTCGGCGGTAATTGCATTGACCAAACCATTTTCCGCCATCGCTGCCGCCTGAAATAGCGAGCGCGCCTTATTAATTGTTTCCTTCCATTCCAGTCGAGGAATCGAATCTGCGACGATGCCAGCACCGGCTTGCACGAATAGCTTGCTGTCTTTAATAACCGCTGTGCGTATCGCAATAGCCGTGTCCATATTGCCATTCCAAGACAAGTACCCTACGGCACCCCCAAAGACACCCCTTTTCTCCGGTTCGAATTCATCGATAATCTCTAGCGCACGAACCTTCGGCGCACCACTTAACGTGCCGACCGGCAAGGTTGCACGCAGAAGATCCATCGCCGTCAGCCCGGCACGAATTTTACCTTGAACGTTTGATGCGATATGCATGACATGAGCATATCGCTCAACAGTCATCATTTCCGACACATCAACTGACCCTATTTCACAAACCCGGCCGATATCATTTCTTCCGAGATCGATAAGCATCAAGTGTTCCGCAATCTCTTTCGGATCGGCCAACAATTCCTGTTCGAGTTCGAGATCTTCAGCAGCAGACCGGCCACGTCGACGGGTACCTGCCAAAGGCCGAACGGTGACTTCGCCATTGTCGAGTCGGGCGAGTATTTCCGGTGATGAGCTGACAATATGGAAATCGTCCAAGTTCATGTAATACATATAGGGTGAAGGATTAAGCGAACGCAATGCCCTGTAGAGACTCAGCGGATCACATTCGAGCGAAACCGACATTCGCTGGGACAGCACAACCTGCATGACATCGCCTTCGACGATGTAATCTTTAATTCTATCGACGTCTGCCTTGAACTTTTCTTCACCGTAGCTAGAGACAAAATCCTCTTCATGAATAACAGGCCCTGTTGAAACATCGCGAACGCTAGGGGGCAAGTCAGATTGGAGCTTAGCCTTCATTTCAGCTAAACGTTGCTTCGCATTTTTTAGAGCATTAGGCACTGCAGGATCAGCATGGGTAATGAGATGAATCTTGCCCTTCACACTATCAAAGACCATGACATCATTTGAAATCATCAGAAGAATATCTGGCGTTCCAATCGTATCTTGCGGCGCACTATCCTTAACTTTTTTCTCAACATACCTGACGGTGTCATAACCAAAGTAGCCAACCAAACCACCGGTATAGATAGGCAAATTCGTCAAGTTCGGGTATTTGTAGCGAGCTTGAAATTCCTCGACGTAACCAAGCGGATCGTCACAGTGAAAATTTTCGACTTCTGCGCCGTCAGTTGTGACGGAGATTTCATAGCCGCGAACCGTCAATATCGTTTTTGCCGGCAGACCTACCATTGAATACCGAGACCATTTCTCACCACCCTGGCTCGCCGACTCCAGTAGATAACTGAAGGGGCCGCCGGCAACTTTGACGTAGCAAGATAGCGGCGTGTCAAGGTCTGCTAAAACCTCGTCGGTAACTGGAATATGGTTGTAACCTTGAGCTGCTATTTCAGCAAATAATTCAGGTGTCATAATTCTCTCCGGCGATACAAATTAATACTGACCCACTGCATCGTCACTTCTTAGTGTTGTTTGGATATTTCGATGGCTTAATGTGTCGTTCGAGTAGGTCTGAAAGTGATGAAAACAAATATAGCGTTCAATCACCATCGCCAAGATAGGAAGGGAGGAGTCGTCCAAATATTGTTATTGAGAATAATCACAGTTTACTCATCTTTTTGGTTCATGCTGTCGCTTATTATTTACGCTCGCTTCGAACGCGTTATAGAAGCAACATCGATGCAGCAGCTTAATACGAGCGCAAAACCGAATCAACTGTCCGAGTTTGAAACCAAGGTCAGATGTCGGCAATGGCCTTCTTCATACTTGCAATCGTTTGTGCGTAGTCTGTTGAGCCAAAAATAGCGGACCCTGCAACGAATGTGTCGGCGCCAGATGCCGCAATATCAGCAATGTTATCAACCTTCACGCCACCATCAATTTCCAGCCGTATGTCACGGCCAGAAGCTTGAATCATTTTTCGCGCTTGTTTGAGTTTTTCATACGTCATTGGGATAAAACTTTGACCACCAAAGCCTGGGTTAATCGACATAATAAGAATCATATCAACCTTGTCGATCACATATTGCAAATAATCTAAGGACGTCGTCGGATTAAATACCAAACCGCACTGACAACCACCACTTTTGATCAACTCAAGCGAACGGTCAATATGTTCGGATGCTTCAGGATGGAAGGTGATATAACTAGCGCCGGCTTCAATGAAATCACCGATGATTCTATCGACCGGCTTCACCATCAAATGAACGTCAATGGGTGCTTGGATACCATACTTTCTAAGGGCTGAACAAACCATTGGGCCAATTGTTAAATTGGGTACATAGTGATTATCCATCACATCAAAGTGCACAATATCAGCACCCGCCTCGAGCACAGCATCGACTTCTTCTCCAAGCCTTGCAAAGTCAGCTGATAAAATTGATGGTGCAATCAATGGTTCCAAGTTTTACTCCTTTTAGATTCGCTTATTCTAACGAATTCAGGCGGCATTTATAACGGCTTATTCGATTTGAATCGCCCTTGTTCACTAAATAAGATTATCCATCATGAAGCGAGTTGATTTCCGACAGTCTCTCGGGCGTGCCTATATCGAACCAGCTACCGTCATAAACCTCTCCCGTCATTTCACCACTGACGGCGGCGATATCAAATAACTCCCTTAGCCTTCGCGGACCCGGCGCGAGGTTCTCAAACATGGCCGCCGAGAAAACACCAACACTCGACCACGTAAGGGTTTGTCCATCTGAATTAGCACCTAAACAGAGCTGACCACTATCAAGTAACCCGAAGTCTCCACTTTGATGATGCTCTGGATTAGCCACCATGACCAAATGAGCTAGCCCCGTCAGGTCGTGCTGCAGCAACCCTGCAAAATCATAATGTGTTTTTATATCAGCACTGATAACAAGGAACGGCTTATCGCCCAAAAACGCGAGCGCTTGATATATGCCTCCCGCAGTCTCCAGCAGAGTCTCTTCAATCGAGTAGCTAATCGATAAACCCCATCGGCTACCGTTACCCAGGGCATGCATAATTTGTTCAGCTAAGTAGTGAACATTAATGACCACCTCACTGACACCCGCCAAGGCAAGCGCCTCGAGGTGATACTCAATCAACGGTTTTCCACCCACTTGCAACAGCGGTTTTGGCGTGACGCGTGTCAACGGTAGCATCCGCTCACCACGTCCGGCAGCTAAGATCATTGCTTTCAAGCGAGACTCCCCTCGTTGTCGCTTAGCCCGTCGATATGTTGTCGTTGACGAACCAAAAGATTAAGTCTTGGCTGGATAGACTGCCTCAACCAATCACCGAAGAACGCCAATTCTTGATAGCTATCAGAAACTTCAAGCAGATAATCGAACACTAGTGGAATGTCGTCAAGGTAACCCGACTTACCGTCCCTCAAATTAAGACGGCAAAAAATGCCCGCGCATTTCAAATGCCGTTGCATCCCCATAAAGTCAAACCAGCGCATAAAGGTTGGGCCATCAACCGCTAGCCCTAAAGCCACTCGGTGAGACTCAACCCAGCCCCGCACCTGTTCTCGAGGGAAACGCCAATAACAATCTTTCAGCAATGACACTAGGTCATAAGTGATCGGTCCAATAACCGCATCCTGAAAATCAATCACGCCGGGGTTGTTGCTCGTCGCTACCATCAAATTGCGACAATGGTAGTCCCGGTGCACAAATACCTGCGGCTGCTGCTCGGCTGACGCAACTAAAAGTTCAAACAAGCCCTCGAGCATTTGATGTTCACTAGGGCTCAGCTGAATTTGTAATTGCTTCTCGACAAACCAGTCTCTGAACAAGCGCATTTCTTCGATGAGTTTAGTTGAACTATAGGCCGGCACCGCAGGCGCAGGAATCTTGCTAAGTTCTACCAAAACTGCAAAAGCATCAGCATACAGGCTGCCCACGCGCGCACCTGACGCATCGAGTTGTAAAAGGTCAATGTACAAATCATCGCCCAAATCTGAAAGCAACATATAACCCTGATCAAAATCAGCCGAGTACACCGCCGGCACATTGATGCCGTTTTCCTTTAACAGTTTTGCAATGGCGACAAATGAAGCGCTATTTTCGTGTTCGGGTGGCGCATCCACAAGAATGTAGCTTTGCGTGCCCAGATGCGCACGAAAGTATCGACGAAAACTTGCATCATCATTTACCGTCTCGACCGTCAAGGAATTCACCTGAGTCTTACCGAGCGCAGCAAGTGATTCTGTCGCCCACGTCTCTAAGTTTAATTGTCGATCGTCTTTATTATTCATTAGCTCGCTTCATCCGGAAATTTCACCTGACCTGATTTCTTAAATGCTTTATTATCCACTATCTTCATGTCAGGCGTTAATCACTCATTATGTCGAAAGGACGCTCCTCGGTAACCTTTCTAGGCCACCTAATCGCATTTTCAGCATTTTTTTCTATCTCTACCTTCGGCGCTCAGCTCGAATTGGGTAGCGCTGCTGAAATTGATTGGCGGCCTGCTGCCGCAATGTCAGACGAAGACAGGCAAAAACTGCCTTATTTCTGCCAAGGCACATACATTGAGCCGATCATAACGCCCCTTGCTCCCGGCAAGGCATTTGCCGAGGCTGACTCAGGCTATTATAAAGACGCAAGATCACTTCAGCTGAGTGGAAAGGTTGAGATTATGCAAGCTTCGCAAACAATCCGCGCACCAAATATTAATCACAATACGACAACTGAAATCGCTGAGATCGATGGTCCACTGCAGATCAGAGAACCGGGCCTGTTGTTGACAGGCGAACATGCAACGACAAATCTTTTTGACGGTACAGGTGTCATCGATCAATCGACGTTTCTTTTCCATCAGTCTGGTTTTCGAGGCAGTTCTGCGACAGCGGAAAAAGACGCCCGCGGTTATATCCTGCTGGATGATGCCAGTATCACTCGCTGCGAGCCCACCAGCAATGCCTGGACTATGAATTCGAAAAGTTTTGAAATTCGCCCTACAGAGGGTTTTGGCGTTGCTAGGAATGTCACAATTCGAGTCAAAGATATCCCTGTTCTCTACATGCCCTACTTGAAATTCCCAATTAACCAACAAAGGCAGTCCGGTTTTCTCGTGCCTTACATTGGATACGATTCAGACGGTGGGACCGACTTACAGATCCCTTACTACTTCAACCTGGCGCCCGACTACGATGCGACTTATCAGCTTCGATCGATGTGGAAAAGAGGCCTAATACACGCAGGCGAGCTACGCCACATAACAAAGCGCTCCGAGAACGAGATCAATTTGGGTTATATCAAGGATGATAAAATCTACGATGATCGCACTTATATAAGCCCCGGCCCCGGCGCACCAGCCGAGCCCGTTGGAGACTTCGTGCGTCAAGACAGGTGGTTGCTGAGCTTAAGACACGAGGGTGGCTCAGACTCACGTTGGAAGTCGTCAGTAAACTACTCCGCAGTTTCCGACATAGAATATCTGCAAGATATCGGCGGCAACGTTGCCACCTCCGTCGATCAATATATAAATCCCGTTGAATCGAGTCTCACCGATATTCGCGCACCGGCGCTCGATCGCATAGGACAGGTTCAGTATCGAGGCGAAGCTTGGAATCTTGGTTTGAAACTTCAGGGCTTCCAGAATCTTGACCCTTTAGCCATCGAACAGTACGAAAGACTCCCTGCATTGACCGCTTCCTGGCGCGGCCAGACGGGGCCAATCGAACTGAAGTCAAAATTTGAATATACCTATTTCGACAAAGAAAACACCAACGTCATCGGAACCCGACGAGGAATAATCGGAGAAAGAGCTGTATTAGCTTTAAAAGCGAGCCTACCACTGGTGAGCGAATGGGGATTTATTATTCCTAAGATCGGCGTCATTCATCGAAAATACACGTTAGATGATGGGCCCGCTGGTTTTCGGTCAAATCCAGAGATAACAACACCGACTTTTTCAATCGATACAGGGCTCGTGTTCGATCGATTTTTTAAGTTGGGTGAAAAAAACTTGCAGCAAACCCTCGAACCAAGGTTATTCTACCTTTACGTCGAGAATGATGAACAAGACGATCTACCGGTTTTTGACGCAAGTAACCCAAGCCAATCCTATTCTTCACTGTTTCGAACGAATCGTTTTAGCGGCTATGACCGAATCGGCGATGCAAATCAGGTCGGTCTTGGACTCACTAGTCGATTGATGTCTGAGTCAACCGGCGCTCAGCTGTTTAGTTTCAGCGTAGGACAGATCTTCTACTTTCAGGATCGTGAGGTTGTTTTTGCACCTAAAAGAGGCGAAGACCCTACCGCTGAAACCTCACCCATATTTGCCAAGGCTTCATTATCACTATCAGATAAATTTAAACTGCTGACCAGCTACGAGTGGGAGCCTGATAGCAGCAATTCAAATCGCGGCACGGTCGGCATAAAATACGCGGCAGGACAAAGAAAAATTTTCAACCTCAATTACGTCTATACTAGCCCCGAATTACAGCGCACGTCGCTTACTCAAGGCTCTGAAGAGTCAGATATTAGTTTCATCTGGCCTGTTTACAAAAACTGGAGTGCGATAGGTCGTTGGAACTTTCGATGGGATGATCATCGAACTATTGAGTCGTTTGTTGGTCTAGAATATAACGATTGTTGCTGGAAAACCCGTTTGGTGGTTCGTAGATTCTTAAAATCACCTACGACAACGATTAACTTTATTGACAACCCGAATAACCCAGGCAATTTGATTCCAACATTCGATAGAACGACACCGCCAGATACGGGCATTTTCTTCGAGTTCCAACTCAAAGGCCTTGCAACAGTCGGAAAAGGCTTAGACTCGCTATTAGAAACCGCAATTCCAGGCTATCGAGCCAGAGAAAATAGAATAGGACTGTAAATGAACAAGTTTAGACAGTTGTTAAGTGCCTCCATGCAAGTATTTAGCCTAACCGTATTAGCGCTATTTATGGCTGCCAGCCATGCTGATGTCGTTATGCTAGATCGTATTATTGCTATCGTCGATGATGATGTTGTTATGCAATCTGAACTCGACACGCGACGCCAGTCAATTGAACAGCAAGTTAGAAGTGCCGGTCAGAAGATGCCACCGGCAGACGTTCTAAACGAACAAATTATTGAACGCCTTGTTGTTGAGAGTTTACAGATACAAATGGCAGATAGAGCTGGCGTTAAGATTAGCGATGAAGAGCTTAACGATGCCATGAAAGGTATTGCCCAACAAAACGAAATGAGTCTAGCGAGTTTTCGAGTTGCCGTTGAAAATGACGGTATTTCTTTCGCCGACATGCGGGAGCAAATTCGCAAGGAAATTAAAATCAGCCGAGTGCAACAGGGCATCATGCGCAGACGTATTAAAATTAATGAGCAGGAACTTCGCAATTTCCTTGAGTCTGACTTGGGTAGTGTCGTGACTGCTGATGAATATCGCCTTGGACACATTCTTTTACCTGTTCCGGATGACGCGAATGCTGATCAGATTGGAAAAGTTCGAGACCAAAGTAATTCGCTTCTAGAGAGCCTAAACGCCGGTGCAGACTTCCAGACAACAGCCATTCAACAGAGTGCCGGACAAAATGCACTAGAAGGCGGCGACCTTGGTTGGAGAAAAGCGGCTCAGTTACCAACCATGTTCTCCGATGTTGCGCCAGAAATGGCTGTGGGAGAACTGAGGGGACCCATCAAAAGTGGCAGCGGTTACCACATCATCAAGCTTTTCGAGAAAAAAGGTGCCAAAGTTGAAGGGCAAGTCGAGCAAACTGAAGTACGCCACGTGTTAATTCAATCTTCTGAAATTCGAACACAGCAAGAAGCGCGTGAATTGGCCGAGTCATTGCGCGAAGAAGTTGTTGGCGGCAGAGACTTCGAAGAGATCGCAAAATTACAATCCGATGAC
>Ga0209383_1002577_pt1 | contig 10543 bp, 15 predicted proteins | sample CoawatmetaG02DNA_FD_187510 | JGI IMG/M metagenome (GOLD analysis project Ga0209383, IMG submission 187510) | Marine microbial communities from the West Antarctic Peninsula - Coastal water metaG029-DNA (SPAdes) (version 2) | ecosystem: Environmental > Aquatic > Marine > Coastal ... | reverse complement strand
ATAAAAAATGAAAACAAAAACAATAGTAAAAAAATAAGATTTATTTTGCCTTCTATTGATTTGTTAAAAATTCCAACCCAAAAAGACAAGGGGAAACTAAGAGATGACAATTATATTGATAGTGAATTTTTAGAAAAAATTCTTTTAGATTTTGGTGTTAGTGGTGACATAAAAAAAGTTAGTCATGGACCTGTGGTAACTTTAAACGAATTTGAGCCAGCTGCTGGTGTTAAAGTTTCGAAAATTATTAACCTTTCTGACGATATTGCAAGGAATACAAGCTCTGAATCAGCTAGAATTGCTACGATCCCTGGAAGAAGTACAGTTGGCATTGAATTACCCAACTCAACTAGAGAGAATGTTTATCTTAGCGAAATTCTTTCAAATTCTGATTTTGCAAAAAAAGATATTAGACTACCGATAGCTCTAGGTAAAAATATTTCTGGAGTTCCTGTTGTTGGAGATTTGGCCTCTATGCCTCATTTATTGATTGCTGGAACTACAGGGTCGGGGAAATCTGTTTGCATCAATACTATTATTCTTTCCCTTCTTTACAGGCATACACCTGATAAATGTAAATTTATTTTAATTGATCCTAAAATGTTAGAACTATCAACTTATGAAGGCATACCTCATTTGCTTTGCCCCGTTATTACTGAAGCTAAAAAAGCTGCCTCTGTATTAGGTTGGGTTGTTAAAGAAATGGAAAATCGATATAAGCTTATGACCAAAGAAGGTGTTCGTAACATTGATAGCTATAATGTAAAACATGTTTTGGTTATGCCCTATATTGTTGTTGTAGTTGATGAAATGTCTGATTTGATGCTTGTAGCTGGAAAAGAAATAGAAAACTATATTCAAAAACTTTCTCAGATGGCGAGAGCTGCTGGTATACATATTATAATGGCTACCCAAAGACCTAGTGTTGACGTTATTACAGGAACTATTAAAGCAAACTTTCCGACAAGAATATCCTTCCAGGTAACTTCCAAGATAGATAGTAGAACAATTTTAGGAGAGCAAGGTGCAGAACAATTATTGGGCAAAGGTGACATGCTTTATATGTCCTCTGCTAATCGTATTGTTAGAATACATGCTCCTTTTGTTTCGGATAATGAAATTGAAAAAGTAAATAATTACCTAAGAAACCAAGCAGAGCCCAACTATATAGATGAAATATTAAGTTTTGCAGATGAAAAAGGAATTGGTGAAAACTCACCAGGATCTAGTGATAAAGATGAATTATATCAGGCAGCTTTAGACATTATCAGATCTGAGGGTAAAGCCTCAACTTCATTTTTACAAAGAAAATTACAGATAGGATATAATCGAGCTGCAAGAATTATCGATATGATGGAAGCTGATGGAATTGTAAGCAAAGCAAATCATGTTGGTAAACGTGATGTTTTATGATGTTTAAAATTTTAATCATATTTTTTATATTAAATTTTTATAACCCAGTTTTTTCTTTCACAAAAAGAGATATAATTTATCAAATGCAAATTACTAATAATTTGAGTTTTAATTTTATTCAAATAATTAATAATAAAAATGAAAAAGGGAAATGTATTATAAAATATCCTAAAAAAATTTGGTGTGAATATAATAGTTCTAATAAAAAAATTATTGTCTCTAATGGAAAATCCTTGGTAATAAAAACTTTAAATACTGGCAGTTACTATCGTTACCCTTTAAGCAAAACTCCTTTAGTACTTTTGTTGGATAAAGAATATTTAATATCAAAAATGAATACCCTGGAACCTAGAGAGATAGATAATAAATATTTAAGTTTTACTTTTTTTGAAAATAATAATAAAATTAACTTATTTTTTGATAAGATAAATTTAACTTTAGTTGGATGGCAAACTGAAGATGTCTATCAAAACCTAGTAGTTACTTTCATTTCGTCTGTTAAAATAAATCAAAAAATAGATGATAAAATTTTTACTTTACCAAAAAATAATTGAATATTTATCTAATTAGAGTTTCAGATTTAAAAATTTTCATACCTCTTGATTGATAATTGAGTAAAGCATTTTTATGATCTAACGAACAAGTGTGAACCCATACTCTTGTGCAGTTTAAATCAAATGAATATTTAATTGCTTCGCTTAATAGATATCCTCCTAGTTTTCTTCCAAAGTACTCTTCTAGAATGCCAAAATAAGCAATTTCTGACTCTTTTGTATCTTTATTAAATAATAGTTCAAAATAGCCTGCTATTTGATCTTTATTTTTAAGAATGTAAGTAAAAAGTTTTTCATCAGAAATATATTTAGTCCAGTCCAATTCTGTCCAAACAAGCCTATCAACCCAATGACAATTTTTACCTATATTCTTATAAAAAAATTTATTTAATTGAAAATCTTTTGGATTAACCAATTCTACGGAATAGTCTTCTGAAGGTTTTTTAACTTCTTTAAAATCTTTAAAAGATTTTAGCTCTAAATAATTTCTAAAGATTTTTTTCACTCAACCATTTTTCCAATTTTTTCGCCTCCAAATAAATGAAAGTGTAAATGTGGAACCTCTTGTCCTCCATGATCATCTAAATTGGTAAGAGCTCTATAGCCCTTTCCTGTATCAGTTGATATTCCTAATATTTCTGAAACTACTGTAATTGCTTTGCTTAATGCAACTATCTCTTCATCTGAAGCTCTATTATTAAAATCATCCAAGTTAATATAGTCACCTTTTGGAATCACTAAAGCGTGGATTTTTTTTTGAGGATTAACGTCATAAAAAGAAAGAACATGATCATTTTCAAATATTTTTTTACATGGAATTTCATTTCTCAAAATTTTTGCAAAAATATTATTTTTGTCATAATTCATTATCTATTATTTTTTTCTTCAATGCCTGATTGTTTTTTTCTATTTTCTAGCTCTTTCAAAACATCTTCAAACTTAATATCAGCTGCCTCTAGCGTAACCAATATATGATAAATTGTATCTGCCGCTTCATGTACTACGTTAGATTTTTTATTTAAGGCTTCTTTAAGTTCACCAAATTCTTCTTCCATTTTATCTATACATTTAGACAAACCACCCAATAATAGTGATGAGGTATAAGATTTATCTTCATCCTTATTTTTTCTGTCTCTAATTGTATTTACTAAATTTAATAGATTTTCTGACATGTCTAAATCCTAACGGGAATTCCTTTTGAATTCAAATATTGTTTGGCTTCATTAATGGTGTGTGTTCCATAATGAAAAATTGATGCTGCTAGCACTGCACTAGCATTTCCTAATTTTATACCATCTACTAAATGGTCCAAATTACCCACCCCGCCTGAGGCAATCACTGGCATATTAACTGACGAGGATATTTTAAGTATTAAATCATTATCATAGCCAATTTGAGTGCCATCTCTATCCATGGATGTAACTAATAATTCACCTGCTCCACTATTTTCCATTTTTTTTGCAAATTCTATTGCATCGAGACCTGTATTTTTTCTTCCGCCATGAGTAAAAACCTCCCATTTATTAACACTTTTTTTAGCATCTATTGCAACAACAATGCACTGTGAGCCAAATTTTTTTGAACTTTCAATTATCATTTCAGGATTTTGAACTGCAGCGGTATTGATAGAAACTTTATCCGCTCCACAATTTAATAATTTATTAATATCATCAACTCCTCTAACTCCTCCTCCAACCGTTAAAGGCACGAAGCATTTCCTGGATGTTCTTTCAACCACATCATAAATTGTATCTCTATTTTCGTTTGAAGCGGTAATGTCTAAAAAACAAATTTCATCAGCACCACTATCACTATAGATTTTAGCTTGTTCAACTGGATCACCAGCATCTTTTAAATCTACAAAATTAATTCCTTTAACAACTCTCCCATTTTTAACATCAAGACATGCAATAATTCTATTTTTAAGCATCTAGTTCTCTCACTAATTCTTCTAATTTAATGTCTCCATCATATATAGCCTTACCAACTATAATTCCTTCAATATTGTTATTTAAACTCTTTGCTTTTTTAATGTCATCAATTGAAGAAACTCCACCAGAAATAATCACTGGACAGTTTGAAATATCAGCAACTTTCAATGTTTCTTCAAAATTGGGGCTTTGCTTAGTACCATCTCTATTTATGTCAGTATAAATTAATCTACTAGCACCATAATCATTTATTTCTTTTAAAAAATCTAAAGTAAATTGATTAGAATTTTCTTTCCATCCTGAAACTGACAAGTATCCATCTTTAGCGTCCAAACCTAATGCAATTTTATTTGGAAATTTTTGACATGCTTCTTTTAAAAAATTTTTATCTTTTATAGCTGCACTTCCTAAAATAACTTTTTCAGCTCCTACATCTGTGTATTTTTGAATACTATCAATAGTTCTAATACCTCCACCTACTTCAATTATTAAATCAAATTTAGCCACTATTTCCTGAATAATATCCAGGTTGACTGTCTCACCAGTTAAAGCTCCATCTAAATCGACAATGTGTAAATTTTTAAATCCATGATCTTTATATTTACCAGCTTGATCAACTGGTGACATTTCATATTCAGTTTTATTATTAAAATCACCTTTAATTAATCTCACACATTTCTTATCTTTAATATCTATAGCTGGAAATATTTTCATTTTATAAGCTTATAAAGTTTTTTATTATTTTTAATCCAAATTTATCACTCTTTTCAGGGTGAAATTGAGTTCCAAAAATATTTTCTTTTTCAACGGAACAAACAATGGTTGATGAATAATCTGTTGTTGCAGAAATTACATTTTTATCTTCTGGAATAAATTCGTAGCTGTGCACAAAATACATATGTGATTTATTTTTTATATCCTTAAAAATCTTGCTTTCTTTAATAATACTAATTTCATTCCAACCAATGTGTGGAAGTTTGAATTTATTATTTTGATTATCAATCTTCGATACTTTTCCCGAAATCCAGCCAAGACCTTTTGTTTCAATTTCTTCATAACCAATATCTGCAAACATCTGTAAACCAACACAAATTCCAAGCAGAGGTTTTTTGTTAGTGACCGCAAACTCATTGAGTGTCTCTACTAAGCCATTCACACTATTCAATGCATCAACACAGCTCTTGAACGATCCCTGCCCCGGCAAAACTATCTTATCACTTGATTTAATCTTATTTAAATCCGAAGTTACTTCGATATTAACTTTGTCTTTAGCAACTTCCTTAAAGGAATTTATTACAGAGCTGATGTTTCCTGAATTATAATCAACAATTGTGACATTCATTAAACTTATAATGAGCCTTTGGTTGATGGAATACTCTTTTTGTTTCTAGGGTCTATTTCTAAAGCTATTCTTAATGATCTTGCTAGAGCTTTAAAACAAGACTCAATTATGTGATGACTATTGTCTCCATAAATATTTTCCATATGCAGCGTTATTCCTGCTGATTGAGAAAATGCTTGAAACCATTCCTTAAAAAGCTCAGTATCCATCTCTCCAAGTCTTTCTACTTTTAATTTAACTTTCCATATTAAATATGGTCTATTTGAAACATCAATTGCAACCCTTGTTAATGTTTCATCCATTGGAATCATTGTGTGAGCATACCTTCTAATTCCTGCAAAATTTTTTAGGGCTTTTTTTAACGCCTCACCAATAGCAATACCTGTATCTTCAGTTGTGTGGTGAAGATCTATGTGAGTGTCACCTTTTGCTTTAACTTTTAAATCAATAAGTGAGTGCTTTGATAGTTGTTCAAGCATATGATCTAAAAAACCTATTCCAGTGTCAATTTTATATTGACCTTTACCGTCAATATTAACTTCAACATTGATACTTGTTTCTTTAGTTTTTCTGGTGACATTTCCTATTCTGCTCATAATATTTAATAAGTATATAGATATTAATTGACTATATCAATATTTGCGATCCACTACTTGAAGAATAAAAATTAATATCCATCTATAACTCATGACTACAATAGTGCTTATTAGAAAAAATAATGAAGTAGTGGTAGCTGGGGATGGCCAAGTTAGTATGGGCAATACAGTTATAAAAAGTACTGCTGCAAAAGTTAGAAAAATTGAAAAAAGAAATGTGATTGCTGGGTTTGCTGGGTCTACTGCAGATGCCTTAACTTTATTTGAAAGACTTGAGGCAAAACTTGAAAAGCATGCGGGCAATCTTCCAAGAGCTGCTGTAGAGTTGGCAAAAGATTGGCGTACAGACAAATATTTAAGAAGATTAGAAGCTTTAATGGCAATTGGTGATAAAGAAAATAGTTATATAATTTCTGGTACAGGTGATGTCTTAGAGCCAGAAGGAAATGCAATTGGCATAGGCTCTGGGGGAAATTATGCTTTAGCAGCTGCTAAAGTTTTGCTGGATACAGATTTAAGTGCTGAAGAAGTTGCAAGAAAAGCAATTCAAGTTGCATCTGAAATTTGTGTATTCACTAATGATAATATTAAAATTGAAAAAATTTAATGAAAGATACAAACGTTACACCTTTTCCAAAAGAAAAAACTGAAAAGAAAGATAGCTCTTTGGTTAGCTCTTTATCTCCTAGAGAAATAGTTTCCGAATTAGATAGATATGTTGTTGGACAAAATAAAGCTAAAAAAGCAGTGGCTATCGCCTTAAGGAATAGGTGGAGAAGGCAGGCTTTAAAAGGTGAAATGAAAGATGAAGTTTTACCAAAAAATATTTTAATGATTGGACCAACTGGAGTTGGTAAAACAGAAATTTCTCGAAGACTATCCAAATTAGCAGAAGCACCTTTCGTAAAAGTTGAAGCAACGAGATTTACAGAAGTTGGTTATGTTGGGAGAGATGTTGAGCAAATTATAAGAGACTTACTTGAAATTGCAATTGCAATGGAAAAAGTAAAAAAAAGAAAAAAAGTTCATGCAAAAGCTCAAAAATTAGCTGAAGAAAAAGTTTTAGATGCAGTAGTAGGAAATAAAGCAAGTCTTGCTACAAGAGAAAGTTTTAGAAAAAGATTAAGAGATGGTGATTTAGATGAGAATGAAATTGAAATAGCAGTAAACGATAGCGGTTCTCAAGCATCCTTTGAAATTCCTGGAATGCCTGGGGCTAATATAGGGATGATAAATATTGGTGAGATGCTTGGAAAATCTGTTGGTAATAAACAAAAAAAGAAAAAAATGACTGTCAAAGAATCTCATGAAATTTTAATTAATGATGAAGCTGATAAGTTAATAGAAGAAGATAAAATTATAAAATCAGCAAAAGATTCAACAGAAAATAATGGAATAGTATTTTTGGATGAAATTGATAAGATTTCTGGAAGAACCGATAGATCGGGGGGAGATGTTTCTAGAGAAGGAGTACAAAGAGATCTACTACCTTTAATTGAAGGAACAACTGTGAGCACAAAATATGGAACGATTAAAACCGACCATATCTTATTTATTGCATCGGGAGCATTTCAACTTGCAAAGCCTTCCGACTTACTTCCTGAACTACAGGGAAGACTTCCAATAAGAGTTGAGCTTGAAGCTTTAACTAGTGATGACTTTAAAAGAATCCTTAAAGAACCAGATTTTAGTTTAATCAAACAGTATGTGGCTCTCTTAAAAACTGAAAATGTTGAATTAGAATTTTCTGATGATGGTATTGATGCTATTGCTAATATGGCATCAGAAGTGAATGCTACTGTAGAAAATATTGGTGCAAGAAGATTGCATACTATTATTGAAAGAATTTTAGATGATATTAGTTTTACAGCAACAGATAGGGCTGGTGAAAAAATTATAATTGATTCTGAATATGTTAAAGAGAATCTAGACGAGCTTGTTAAAGATACTGATTTATCTAAATTTATCCTCTAGTAAATTATTTTATCTTAAGTTTATTCCTTAAGTAAATATAAAAAGCTCCACTTCCACCATCTTCAATCTTGGCATCTGTAATTTCAATAATTATCCTCATTAAGTTACCATTACACTCAATAAATTCAGGAACTGAATATTTTAAAATGCTTAAATCTCTAGACACATAAGGATTTGTAGCATTTTTAGATCTTAAACCCTTACCAGTAATTATGATAATTTTAGTTACATTTTCTACAAAACATTTGTTAATAAATTTTTCTACAGCTCTATTCGCTTCTTCGATTGTATAACCATGAAGGTCTATTTTTTTTATTTTTTCATACCTTATATTTTTTTTGTTAACAAAGTCTTTGTTTGGAATTTTTTCTTTATTTTTTAAGAAGTTTTCCCAATCTTGCTTATTTTTGTCTGAAATTTCTATAGTTTTGCTGTCACTTAAATCTTTTTTTTTAACAGTATCTTTGTTGGGAGTTTTTTTTTTGTTCTTTAGGAAGTTTTCCCAATCTTTTTTATCTTTATCTGAAATTTTTTTAATCAATTATGTTATGGTATCAATCAATAACCAGTTAGGGTTAGCAGATCTTGTATCTTTTGAAAAAACCCATGTATCATAAACTGTCTTAATTTTTTCACCATCTCCTGAAATTACTTTTTTATCTTTATCTTTTATACAGGTTATAATTTCGCTAACAAAGTCTACTGTTACCTCTAGACTTTCTTCTATTTTTTTATGAGTTTTGACCACAGCTGACTTGATCCCTATAAAAGTTATCTCAGCAAAATGACCTTTGTTTTCTCTATCTAAAAGAGCTTCTTTAAATTGATCATGAATTTTTTTACTTAAAAGAGGTTTGCTAGCTATTAATTTATTATCACTGTCACTAAAATCAGTAATAATTGTTTCGTAAGCAATTTCTGCCCCTTTTAAAAAATCTTTTTGTGCTACCTCATCAAAATTTTCATTAATTGGTTTTAAGTTTAATTTCGAATTGATTTTTTGAAATTCTTTTTCAAATTGTGTTGGTATTTTTCCTTCGAAACCAGTTTTTTTGCCAAGTATTCCTCGCAAACGAAGGAAGATAAACCCAGCAATCATTGCTAAAAGAATAATATCTGTATATTCAAAACTCATAAACTAATAATATTTACTATGTTGATTAATTACAACTAGCAATTTAGACTAAGGACAAATGAACACATTTTTGTTATTATTAATTGGAATTCCAGTTGTTGAGATTTATTTATTTATTAAAATTGGATCTCAAATAGGTGCTTTTAACACTATAATGCTTATATTTATTACTGCTTTTTTTGGGGTTATTTATGCTCGTTATGAAGGTTTTAACACCTTAAAATCTGGTATGTCTCAAATTGTCAAAAATAATTTACCAATTTATGAAATTATCTCTGGCGCTGCGTTGGCTTTTGCTGCCATACTTTTAATTCTACCAGGTTTTGCTACTGATATCTTGGGATTATTAATAATTTTTCCACCAACAAGAAAATTGATTTTTAAAAAAGTATCAACTAAACAAAGCACCATTAATAAAAAACAAAATTTTATTAATGGTGAATATGAAGATATAGAAGAAGATGATGATAACAAAAAAATTTAAAATAATGTCTGAATATATAAAAGATATGTCAAGTGAAACATCTGACATTCAAACATACCTATTTGTTAAAGATAATATTTCTAAATATCACCTAAATATTGAAATTACATCTAAAGCACTAAAAGATAAAATAATTGAAATTAATACAACGCTTAAATTTTTGGATAGCGAACCAAATGAAAAAAAAGCTAATTTTGAGATAGTTTATGCTTCAATTATAAAAGTAGAGGATGAAATCAAAGATAAAAATGATCTACAAAAAATATTACTTTGTGATGTTCAAAAAGAAATCTTTCCTCGATTAGAAAAATCTTTTTTAAACATGCTGTCTGATTCGGGCTACACAAATGTAAAATTTGAAAAGAAAATTGATTTTGATCAACTTTATAAAGAAAAATTTAATTAAAAAAGTTTTTCTTAAGGTCTTTCTTTAAATAATCTTTATGTAATTTAATTTCTTCTTCTGTTGGTTTTACAACTTTTTTAAAATATGCATTAACTTTATTTAAACTTTTTGATACCTCTTCATTGTCTGTGTTTCGAAAATCCAAGGATGGTTCTTTTTGGTCAAGAAGATTAATATAAACTTTAGCTAACAGATCACAGTCAATAAGAGCCGTATGTTGTGTTCTTTTTGAATTATCTATTCTGTACCTTTTGCACAATGCATCAAGACTTATTGGAGAGCCTGGAAATTTATCCCTGGCTAAAGCAAGCGTGTCTACAACGTTCTCACTGTTTAATTTCTTCTTGCCTAACAATGCTAATTCGTTGTTTAAGTGAGATAAGTCAAATTCAGCGTTGTGTATTACAAGTCTCTTATTTTCTATGAAGCCCAAAAAATCATCCACAATTTCTGCAAATTTTTTGTGGGTAGATAAAAATTCATCTGTATAACCATGAACTTCTAGGGCTTTTTCAGAAACCTTTCTTTCAGGATTAAGATAACAGTGAAATCTATTTTTGGTTGGTATCAAATTTTCTAACTCAATACATCCAATTTCTACGATTCTATGTCCATCTCTAACAAATAATCCTGTTGTTTCTGTATCTAGTATTATTTCTTTCATTTTATATAATTTCTTTTAGTATTTTTTTTACACTTATCTTAACA
>Ga0209383_1002575_pt1 | contig 10549 bp, 12 predicted proteins | sample CoawatmetaG02DNA_FD_187510 | JGI IMG/M metagenome (GOLD analysis project Ga0209383, IMG submission 187510) | Marine microbial communities from the West Antarctic Peninsula - Coastal water metaG029-DNA (SPAdes) (version 2) | ecosystem: Environmental > Aquatic > Marine > Coastal ... | reverse complement strand
ATTAATAGTTACTATTGCATGACCTGCCTCGTGGTAAGCAGTTAAAGTTTTTTCTTCCTCAGTCATAACCATGGATCTTCTTTCTGAACCCATCATTACTTTATCTCTAGATTCTTCAAATTCAACTAGAGTAACAATTCTTTTATTTTTCCTTGCAGCAAGTAATGCTGCTTCATTAACTATATTTGCTAAATCCGCACCTGAAAAACCTGGGGTTCCTCTTGCTACAGTTCTTAAATTTACGTCTGGAGCCATTTTAATTTTTTTTACATGCACTTTTAGTATTTGTTCTCTTCCTATAATATCTGGAAGTCCAACTACTACCTGTCTATCAAATCTACCTGGTCTTAACAGGGCTGGATCTAATACATCAGGTCTGTTTGTTGCTGCAATAATTATTACCCCTTCGTTGGTTTCAAAACCATCCATTTCAACTAATAATTGGTTTAAAGTTTGCTCTCTTTCATCGTTACCTCCACCTAGGCCAGCGCCCCTACTTCTTCCAACTGCATCGATCTCATCAATAAAAATTATACATGGTGAATTTTTTTTACCTTGCTCAAACATATCTCTAACTCTTGAAGCTCCAACACCAACAAACATTTCTACAAAATCTGACCCTGATATGGTAAAGAATGGAACACCTGCTTCTCCAGCTATAGCTCTTGCAAGCAATGTTTTACCTGTTCCTGGTTGACCAACTAACAAACATCCTCTTGGTATCTTTCCACCAAGTCTACTAAATTTTTTTGGATCTTTTAGAAATTGAACAACTTCCTCAACCTCCTCTTTTGCTTCTTCAACACCCGCAACATCATTAAATGTTACTTTGCCTTTCAATTCATTCATTAACTTAGCTTTGGATTTACCAAACCCCATTGCACCACCTTTTCCACCTTGCATTTGTCTCATGAAAAAGATCCAAACAGCAATTAATAGCAACATTGGGAACCAAGATAATAATACTCCAAATAAAGATGGCATTTTATCTTCTAATGGTGCGGCTGAAATACTAACACCTTTGCTGGATAATTTTTCTATTAAGTTTGGATAATTTGGTGAATATGTGGAAAAAGAATTTCCATTAGCAAGAAGTCCTCTAATATTATTTCCTTGTATATCTACTTTTACAACCCCACCGTTATCAACTTCTGTTAAAAATTCTGAGAATATTATTGAGTTACCTTTACTAATATTAGCTTGGGGATTTTTAAACATATTATAAAGTCCAATTGTTAAAAATACAATTGCAGCCCACATTGCTAAATTTTTTATATTCATAGTTATAAGATAATAATTATTATCAATTAAACAAGTGTCAAATTGTTACAAAATTAAGACTTTATGTGAACTTTCTTTAGATATTAATATCGTTTCATTGACTCTTTCAACATAACAACCTCCCAAATTAAGCTTAGTAAAAGATTTTTTATTAATTGTTTTAATCAATTCATCAATACTTTTTCCTCTAACGGGATAATATTTTTTTCCAAGCTTTTGGATTAAGCTTGTTAAAGATCTAAAAATAATTTCGTGTGATTCATCAAAAAAATTATAGCTCAAAATGTAAGTATTCTTTTTCTTTAAAAAAACAACATTTTTTTTTAGATTTCTATCTACATAAAATTTAATTGATTTATCTGAGTCTTTTAAATTATTAATAGTTAGTTCTAATTTTTTTATATCTAACCCTTCTTTTTCAAGTGAATACAGCAGGTTTCTAATTCTAGTTCTTTTATAATCTTTATTTGTGTTTGTTGGATCTTTAACAAAAAATTTGAAAACTTCATTAGAAATATAAAGTAAATCTTTTTTTTCTAAATTCAGTAATGGTCTTATAATATTTAGATCTTGATCTCTATATTTAGTATTTTGACTAAATGAAATTAATCCCTTCAATCCACTTCCTCTAACGATTCTAATTAGAAAATTTTCATACAAGTCATTTAGATGGTGCCCTAATAACAAATATTTAATATTATTTTTTTTACACTCCTTTGTTAATAAAGAATATCTCTTATCTCTAGCTATAGCTTGAATATTTTTAGAAGGTTTTTTCCCATTCCAATTTAAGATTGTGCATTTAATATCAATCTTTTTTAAAACTTTTCTTACAGTCTCTGCTTCAAACGAAGATTCCTTTCGAAGCTTATGATCAACTATATAATATTTAACATTTATTTTATTTTTTAATGAATAACATTTAGTTAAGTAAGCTAATGCCAAACTATCAGGACCTCCCGAAACAGCTACTGCTAGATCTTTTTTAATATTTAATGAATATGAAAATTCGTTATAAATTTTAGATATCTTTTTTTGATTTAGCTTTCTAAGAATTATTTTATGTTTTTTGTTTTGAGCATTCAAATTTTTTAGATTCATACTTTGCTTTTTGAAGCACTGATTGATTAGCTTTAGGGTATTGTTTTTCAACTCCCATAATCATTTTACAACCTTGCTCTTTCTCTCCTATCTGAACCATTGATACACCAAGTTTTAATAAATTTATAGGAGCCTTATTCCCTTTCGGATATTTTTGATACCCCTCAAGATAAGCACTGGCTGCATCAGTATAAAGCTGTCTAATTCTAAAAGTTTCAGCATACCAATACTGGGCATTACCTGCAAGTTTGTGCTCTGAATTAGTTATTACAAACTCTCTAAAAGCTCTCTCTGCTGTATTATAATCTCCTACTTTCAAAAAACTAGTTGCGAATTCATATTGTTTTTCTGGAGTATCATTGGGTAGTAGATTTTGCTCTGCTTCAAATTTTTCTGTTACTATTGAAGAGGTAGTTTCTACTGATTCTATTTTTTGAGTAGTTTCATTAGTTTCTGTATCTTTATATGAAATTGAACCTAGATCTTGTGGCTGTGAAGAGCCTGGTAATTTTTTTTTTTCTTGTTCTTTTGGTTTGATTGTTAATTTTTGATTAATCTCACCTGAAAATAATGAACTTTCGATGTCCTGAAATCTTAATTGATTATCAGATTGAACTTTGGAAAGTCTATTGGATAATTTATCTATTTTAAAATTTATTTCTTCAAACTTATTAGTAAGTTCTCGAAATTGACTCTCTACCTCTGATAATTTTAATAAATGTCTTGTCAAAACATCTTCTGAATTTTCATCAAAACCTTTTTGACTACCTGCATTATCTGTATTGATCGAACCAGAGTAAACTGCTTTTTCTAATGTTTTTAAATCTTTTTGAATTAGTTCTAAAATTTCATTGAGATTATGGTTATCTGCAAAAACCATATTGGATAAAAAAATAAATATAAATGTAAGTTTTAATTGAGTAAATTTTTTATTATTAAACATGCTAAATTGAGTAGTAATTATAATGATGGCAAAAAAAAGACCCTATACACTTAAGTAATAGGGTCTTTTGTAAATTTATTTTACTAGTTAGCTTTAACTGTAACTGATCTTCTATTTTTTGACCAGGCTAAAGGGTTAGAGCCTGAATCTACAGGTTTTTCTTTACCGTAACTTAATACTGAAATTCTATCTGAAGAAATTCCATAAGTCATTAAATAGTCTTTCGCTGAATTAGCTCTTCTCTCTCCTAATGCCAAGTTGTACTCTCTTGTACCTCTTTCGTCAGCATGACCTTCTAATACAACATTAATATCTGAATTTTTTCTTAACCATGCAGCTTGTTTTCTTAGAGTTTCTCTTGAAGCAGTTGTAAGAACTGTTTCATTCGTTGAGAAAAAAACTCTATCAGGAACACCTGATGCTAAATATTTAACTGAATCTGACCCAATATAAACATCACCTTGAAGTTGTCCGCTTGTTGTTTCTATCTTTTTAGTTGCACAAGCATTTAAAACTAAACATGCTACTAATATTGAAAATCCGTTTTTTAAAGTTTTACTTAGGTTCATTATTGCTCCTTAAATCTTATTTTGAATTACTTACTTTTTCACAACTAATTAGATGTTTCAAGTTAAAAAATCAAGTAATTTAACAACTAATTGCTTAATAATGATGACCACGATGGGTCCGATGCATCTGTTTCTGTCTCAACCATTTTTTCATTATATCCTGTTAGGTCAATAGACCATAGTTTAGCTGAAAATCCCTCTCCTTTTGCATTAGTTTTCGTCTCTCTATAAAAAATTAATACTCTTCCATTTGGAGACCATGAGGGTGCTTCTTGATAAAAATTTTCAGTTAATAATCTTTCACCAGTTCCATCCGTTCTCATAACTCCAATATAAAACTTTCCTTTATGTAGTTTAGTGAAGGCAATTAAATCACCCCTTGGGGACCATACAGGTGTTCCATATAAACCATTTCCAAATGAAATTCTTTTAACATTTTTTCCATTGCTACTCATTACATAAATTTGTTGGTAGCCACTTCTGTCAGAATTAAAGGTAATATATTTTCCATCAGGGGAATAGGATGGAGATGTATCAATTGAAGGGTGATTAGAGATTCTTTCAACAATTCTATTTTCAAGATCCATAGTATATATGTCTGAGTTACCATCTTTAGCAAAACTCATTATAATTTTTTTTCCATCAGGTGAAAACCTTGGGGCAAACGTCATGCCTGGAAAATCTCCAACCACTTCTTGCATTCCAGTTTCAATATCAAGTAAATAAACTCTAGGTAAATTTTTAAAATATGAAAGATAAGTAACCATTTGATTGGTTGGACTAAATCTTGGTGTTAAAACAAGTTCATTACCAAGAGTTAAAAATTTATTATTAAATCCATCCTGATCCATAATTGCTAATTTTTTTATTCTATTGGTTTTTGGACCTTCTTCAGAAATATAAATTATTCTTGTATCGAAATACCCTTTTTCACCAGTTAATCGTTCATAAACTTTATCTGTTATTATATGTCCTACTCTCCTCCAATTACTTGGCACAGTTGTAAAAGCTAGTGCCATCATTTCTTTTCCAGACAAAACATCCCACAATCTAAACTCTACTCTTAATTTTTCTTCTTCAAAAGTAACTTTGCCTGTTACTAAGGCTTGAGCTTTTATTAAATTCCAGTCTTCGAACCTTGGTTTTAAATTGGCAATATCTGGCTCTTGAAGAAATGCTTCTTTATTAAGTGGATTAAATAAACCAGATTGTCTTAAATTATTCTCGACAATCGTAGATATTTCCATTCCGAGATCTTCTTTTTTTAAAATTTTCTTAAAATTTTTTTTTGAATTTTTATCAATAGCTAAAGGGGAAACAGCAACCGGTAAAGGGTTTAAGTTTCCTCTGGTGATATCAACTTCGATTAAAGCAAAGGCTTTAATGGGTAATAAAATTAATAATATATATAAATATCTAAATAACATTTTATCCTTCTAACATTTCTCTTGCATCAAAGTTTAGTTGCATATCTTTCCATCTCTCATAACCTGTGCTAGGCACTCTAAGAGGTTGACAAAGTTTTATAGCTCTTAATGCGCTTTCAGCTAATACTTTATAAAATGCTTGTCCAGGCCTATTCATTCTAGCATGATCAATAATTTCAGTTCTTATAATAGAACCATCTGGTTTTAATTGTAACTTAATTCTAACTAATAAATCTTCGTTAAACGGTAACCCTAGAGGAATACTCCAGCATCCAAAGATTTGAGCTTTTAGGGCATCTTCTTCACTTAATGTTAGCCCTCCAAAATCCATTTCTTTATCTTGATCTTGAGTAACTCTATCTAGTTTTTTTTTTGTTTCGGCACTCTCAGTCTTGGATTTATCAATTAATGCTGCAATACTGTTAGTATCAAATAGTTCTTTTTTTTCAAATTCTGAAATTTGTTTGATTTCTGTCTCTATCTTCTTAGGATTTTGTTTTTCATCTTTAATTTTCTTAATTTTTTCTATTTTTTCATCAGGCAAAGGAATGGCGTCAGGTTTTTGCTTTTTTATTTTTTTTGGTGGAGCTTGCTCAGAAACTAATTTTTTTTCTTTTTCCTTAACTTTCTCTATTATTTTTTTTGCCTTAGGTGCAAAAGGAATCTTAGTTTTGTCTGTGATTTGAATTAGTTCAACTGATACAATTGGTGGTAGATCAATTGGTTTTTTGGCAAGAAATGGTAAGCTCATAGCTGTAATGATGATAAGCAAAGTATGGAATCCAAAAGAAATAAAGATATTTCTATTCACTTTTACTACCTCTCTTTATATGGCTCAGAGATTAATGCTACTTTAGTAAAGCCAGAACCAGATAGCATTCCCATTATTTCTAAAACTCTACCATAGTTTATTGATTTATCTCCTCGAACATAAATTCTTGTATCTGTTCTATTTTTAGATACAGCTAAAATTTTTGCTATTATTTTATTATACTCAACTTTGGACTCTTGAATAAATATTTCACCTTTTGAGTTAATGGATAAAGTTAATGGCTCTAATTCTTCAGGCAATGAATCTGCCGAACTTTCAGGCAAATCAACTTGTATTCCAACTGTTAACAATGGTGCTGTTACCATAAAAATAATTAATAATACCAACATTACGTCTACAAAAGGAGTAACATTAATTTCACTCATAGGTTCTTTGGATGAACGGTTGAGTTTAAAAGCCATTTTATATTATTGATAAAAATCTTTTAGAAAAGTTTTCTAATTTTTGTGAATATTTTTTAGAGTCGTTATTATATTTGTTATAAGCAACAACTGCCGGGATTGCTGCCAGTAGACCAAGTGCGGTTGCAAATAAAGCTTCTGCTATTCCAGGTGCCACAATAGCCAAACTTGTATTTCTTGAGATTGCAATCGATTGAAATGAATTCATTATTCCCCATACCGTTCCAAATAAACCTATAAACGGAGCTGTTGATCCAACTGTTGCCAAAAATGTAAAACCCTTTTCAAGTATTACTATTTGTTTTTCAATATTAACCTCGAGCACGCTGCTCATTCTTTCACTAAGATTAGATTTATTTTTTGCCTTTAATAAAGTTTGCATTGAATCCTTGAATAATAAAGCCATAGGGTTATCTAGGTTTACAGGCAAACCATTGTAGAAAGTTTCTGCTGATTTTGATTTCCAAAATTTTTCCTCAAACTCCTCTGATTCTAAATTAATTTTTTTAAATAATCTAAATTTTTCGATGATTATTGCCCATGAATAAATAGAACAGCCAATCAACATGAGTATTACAGTTTTTACAATAAAATCTGCTCGTATAAATAGGCTCCATAGAGAAAAATCTGTATTTGATGCAAGTCCTACTGCTTGAGATGTAATATCAGCTTCCATAATTAAGATTTCACACTTAAATGTGTCATGAATTTGACTTTATTATATTTAATTTACTCTTCCAATTTATAGGTTTCATAATAAAAGCTAGCAATCAAGATTGCGTCAGCTTTATTTGAGTCTTTTTTTCTTAATAATTGTGATGAAAAATAAGGAAATACCTCTATTGCTTTAGTTCTACTGGCATCTTTCTCAGAATTTATAAGATTAAAATATTTTTTCCATTTTGCAGGTCTTACAAAATACATTGGTAATTGCATCGCAGAGCATATACCTTTTAAAATTCCGAAAGATTGACCAAAATTAAACATACTGGTTACACCTTGTCCAGGCATGGCTGAAACTTGCTCTATTACAACTTTAATTTCCTCTTTTTTTAAGCTCTTAATTCTCAAGGAGATTTCATAATAAATTTGCGCTCCATTAACTTGTTTTTTATTTTTCTTACCTTCTGCCATATTTGGCATTTCCACTACATCAATTATTTTTCCATCTTCAAAAAAACAAATAGAACCTGTGATTCCTGGGTCTATTCCAATTATAAGCATTAATTATTTCCAAAATTTATGTTTGAATAAACACTTTGAACGTCATCATCATCTTCTAGTGCTTCTAAAAATTCTATTGCTGTTTCTATTCTATCTTTTGCCACATCAGCGTTATTTAATGGAACCCATTCAATTTCAGTAGAGATAAAATTTGCAATTATTTTTTCCAAATTTTTTTTTACATTATAAATTTCATTCATTGCACATTGAATCTCATGATAATCATTATGTGAAATACACTCATCGGCTCCTGCCTCAATCGCTAATTCAAAAATTTGTTCTTCTGATATTTCTTTTTTATCAATCTTAATAATACCTAATTGATTAAAATTATGTGAAGCCGAACCCTGTGTGCCTAAATTTCCACCACTTTTTACAAATATAGACCTGACATTGGAAGCCGTTCTGTTTTTATTATCTGTTAATGTTTCTACAATCACAGCTATTTTATCTGGACCAAATCCTTCGTATCTCAAATTTTCATAATTAGTTTCAGAATTAGTAGATGATTTAGCGATAGCTCTTTCAATATTATCTTTTGGCATGTTGGCTGACTTTGCAGTTTGAATTGCAGATCTAAGTCTCGGATTCATATCTGGGTCTTTATCACCTAATTTTGCAGCGACACTAATTTCTTTTGATAATTTAGAAAATATTTTAGATCTTTGTTTATCAGCCTTGCCTTTAGAATGTTTTATACTTGCCCACTTCGAATGACCTGACATAATAATTAATGAGAATTTTTTAACTCTCCTCCATATATAAAATTTTTTACATTTTTTGCTAATCCTGTTTCTATATCACATTCAACAATCACACCACACAAACTAGCCTCTCCAATTGCTGGAAAATGTTTGGTAGATTTTTTTTTTAAAAATCTATTAATTGAGTTATCTTTATTCATACCAATAACGGAGTCATAATCACCACACATGCCCGCATCAGTCTGATAGGCTGTTCCTCCTTTTAATACTCTAGTATCATTTGTTGGAATATGTGTGTGGGTACCAACAACTAATGTCGCCATCCCATCAAAAAAGTGTCCCATAGCCGTCTTTTCACTTGTTATTTCTCCATGAAAATCGACTAATAGAAAATCATAATCTTTTTTTAGCTTATATTTTTTTAAAAACTTTTCGGCAGTTTCAAATACATCCTCACATTTTTTCATAAAAACATTTCCCATCAAATTAAGTACACCAACTTTCATTCCATTTTTAGCTGTAAATATTCCGAATCCCTTTCCAGGAGATGGTTCAAATAAATTTTTAGGCCTGAGAAGTCTGTTTTCTTTTTCAATATGGGACATTGTTTCTTTTTGATCCCACACATGGTTACCAGTTGTTACAACATCTACCCCACAATTAAAAAAATCTTTACATATATCATCTGTAATGCCCGCACCAGAGTCGGCTGCATTTTCACCATTAACAACTACAAAGTTAATTTGTTCATCTTTTATTTTTGTAATTAGATTACTCAGAACCATCGACCGTCCTGAAACACCAACAACATCACCTAAAAAAAGTATTTTCATTTTATAATATATTTATTTGTTACAACATAATCTAATTTTTGATCATATGAATTAATTGGTACTTTATCTATTTTCTGAATCGAAAGAGCTAAACCTATCTTTAAAATTTTTTTTTTTTTTGACAATCTTTTAATTAATCGATCATAATATCCACCACCATATCCAAGTCTGTTCAAATTTTTGTCAAATGCTAACAAAGGAATTAGCAAAATATCTGGGTAAACCATATATTTTTTTTCTGGCTCAGGTATACCATATTTGTTTACTTTTAATGGATCAAAAAATGACCATTTATAAAAATCCATCTTGAAATTTTTTTTTATCACAGGCAAAGAAATATTAAATTTCTTTTTTTCAAATTTTTTTAATATCAGCAAATCATCTATCTCAAAGTTTACTGGATAATATCCACCTATAACTTTTTTATTGATTTTTTCTATTTTAAGAATTTCTATTATTTGATTAAAATTAATTTGAATATTTTTTTTATTTATTTTCTCTCTAACCTTAAGAATTTTCTTTCTTAATTTAGATTTTAACACAAGTCTACTGGACTGGATTTTCTAAATTTGCTTTTTTGACAAAATTTTCAATTTCATCTGCAGCTGCTTCGATTATTTTCTCATAATCTTCTTTATTCTTTTCTATTTCTTTTTTAAAATCTTCATGATCTTGAGACAATTGCTTCATCTCTTCTTCTTTTTTATCTCTATAATCATAAATTAAGGACTTTAATTCTCTAAATTTATTTGATAAATTCTCTAATTCACTTTTTTTTTTCTCTATTTTTTTTTTAGTTTCAAAATACTCATCCATTATTTGAACTGAGGTAATTAATAAAAGCTTATTCTCTCCTATGTTTCCTAGGTCAGTCTTTAAATTATTGAATTTTTGATTAATATGCGTTAACAATTCTTCCAAATGTTCTTCTTGTCCATCGTCACAAGATAAAAGGAAATCTTTACCATTAAATTTAATATTTACATTTGCCATTTGTCTATTTCTTCCAGTAAAGTATCTGTTTCTTGATTTAATTCATCTATTTTTTCTGAAAATTCTGTCTCTTTTTTTTGTTCATCTATTTTTTGTTGATTAATATCCTCTAATTTTTGATTAAGAGCTTTGTATTCACTTTCTAAATTTTGATATTTTTCTTCTATTTGTTTTTTTTCAATTTCTAATTGATTTTTTTGAATGTTTAAATTTTCTAAATTAGACTTTAGTGTTGGGTTTT